>FUFK010064721.1_pt1 | contig 36795 bp, 52 predicted proteins | sample 1021851 | NCBI WGS metagenome assembly FUFK01 (sample SAMEA51879418, study PRJEB19060) | metagenome | reverse complement strand
TGNANANGCTNCTCNNGAGTATATACCCGTAATTGGTGNANTANTTTTNNTTGGCAGAATGATANATGATNTAANANAAGATAGANCTAAGGGNAAACTCAAAAAAACAGTAACAATTGATGGATGTGCTTCGTGTTCTTCANTTTGGTTNGATAGAGGAGAAATCNTCCAAATCANNNGGAATGATGTAACGCTNGAATACAAAGGCNNAACNGTNGAACTGGCAGGAGNTAATGCTGAACCTAGTCCCAATGTANNCACAACTCACNTAAGCGAAGAAANAAANAACTGATAGTGTTTCATTTATAGAAACACCCCTATTGGCAACTATGAATCGAAGAGAGTATCTCCGAAATTGGTGGGATTTATCGAGAGGGGCCAATGTATTATGGGGATGTTCAACGATTGTTTTGGGATCCGTTTTGATCGGCGTAAATTATGAAGATAATTTAGTTCCGTTAGCTCTTCACGCCTTTTGTATTGGAGCTTTTATTGCCGGATGGTTTGCAATAAATGATTTGCTAGACATAGATATCGATAGAGTTAATCATCCACAAAGGCCACTGCCTTCTGAAGGTATATCTTTGAAGGCTGCAAAGAAGTATGGCCATCGAATGATCATTCTGTCTGGAGTTTCTCTACTGGCCATAGTATTGAATGAACCAAACATCTCTGATTTGGCATGGTTAGACTCAGTTGCAGTTTGGCTGGTTGCTCTATTGATAATGATAGCTTACGAAATCGATGGTCCCTATAATCCTGCTTTGAAAAAGAGAATCATGTGGGGAAATTTGGCTATTGCAAGCACGATTGCAATCACTATTCTATTTGGTGCAGCTGCAATAGATCACTTCAATGATCCNCTCTTATGGTTAGTTGCTGCAAGCGCTATGTCTCTTACTACTGCAAGAGAAATAATAATGGATACTAATGACCAGGAAGGCGATTACAATCGTAATACATTACCGAAAGTTCTAGGAAATGAAAAAGCACGAAAAACTGTTTGGATATTGTCTGTGGCCTCGGCTTTACTGATTACGTTGCCATTTACGCTTGGATATCTACCTCAAAATTTAGTGGTCTTCGTACTCCCTGCCGTTCTAAGTTCTGTAGCTGTAAAGCCATTTCTAAAACAAGGAAATGATAACGAAGCTGGGCATATTTTGAGAGTAGCAATGATATTTGGCTTACTTGGATTGGCGCTCTGTGGTATGATTATAAACTACTGATTTACTCGCAATTCAGTGGACTACGAAATTGATTATAAAGACATTGGAATTATTCGTTTCATTAAAAATAACAGAGCGAGAAGAATCATTATTTCAATAAAGCCAGAGTTTGTAAGAGTTACAATTCCGCGCAGACATACTTTGAAAGATGCTCAAAAATTTGTAAAGCAAAAAATTGATTGGATTAAAATACATTCAAATAACATGAAAACATTACTTCTAAAAAGCAAGAAATTGCCTAAAATAGACAAGGAAGAAGCAAGGGAGAAATTGGGAAAAAGATTATCTGAACTTGCACAAAAGTATGACTTCAAATACAATAAACTATCAATTCGAAGTCAAAAAACACGTTGGGGTTCCTGCTCATCTAAAAACAATATCAGNCTTAATATGAAATTATTGCATTTACCAGANAAATTGATTGACTATATTTTGCTGCATGAATTAGTTCACACGCGTGTGAAAAATCATAGCCAAGATTTTTGGAATGAACTAGAAAGTGTTGTCCCTAATTCTCATTCTGTAGATAAGGAACTTAGAGAATACCAATATTGCTTATTCTAACGTCAAAAAACTTGAAGAGCCAATAGGGCGAAAATTATTCCGGCAATTAGCAAAGGATATCTGATAAATGCTAGAAGATCTCTGATTGAACTGCCTTCGTCACATTGTCCTTCGTCAGCGCCGACTACCTGTGCGACCTGTCCTTGTTCACTTTCGCAATCTTCTTCTATTCTTTGATCAATATAGTCAATTGCAAAGTTAGATACAAAGAAACCTAAGATACAAAGAATGCTGATAGTGAAACCCAAGGTTCCAACAAACATACTTGCAAATGAAGCTCCAGAATCTTTTTCAGACATTATTTTCTATGAAAAATTACCTTATTCTAATTCTTCATCAGATTCATCATCGTCTGACTCGTCCTCTTCGGAGTCATCTTCTTCTGATTCTTCTTCTGACTCATCTTCATATTCTTCTTCAGATTCGTCTTCTTTGTCACAGCCTTCTTTATCTTCTCTGAAATCTTCTTCAACTTCTGCCATCATTGCTTCAAGCTCTTCACAAGCAGTTTCATTTCCTGCTTCACATGCATCATCGAATTCTTTCATTTGAGCTCTGAAAGCTTCCATTTCTTGAAGTTCCTCTGCTCTTTCAGACTCAAACAACAATTCCATTTTTTCCATGACCATCATCCAATCCTCTTCGGTCATGTTGTCAGTTTCTAGTTTAACAATCATTTGGTCCCATTCTTCATCAGACATTTCCATTGCTTGCTTTAATTCAGCAATTTCTTCTTCGTCTGCTTCATAGAACATTTCCATCATTACTTCAAGATTAATTTCTCTGTGATCTTCTTTGTGATAGTGACGGTCTTTTCCTTTTTTATCTTCATCAAGAACAGATTTCCACTCTTCCATAGTTAAGCAAGCATCTTCGAAATCTTTCTTCTCTTTGCCATCTTTCTTTTCGACTCTGTCTTCCATTAACTCTGCCATCATTTCACGAGCTTCGCGGCATGCTTCTTCATCTCCTTCATCGCATGCAACTTTCAACTCTTCCATTTGAGCCATTAATTCTTCATCAAATTCTTCTTTTTCGTAATCTTCTTCAGTTTTTTCTTCTGATTCTTTTTCAGACTCAGCATCTCCACTTCGGGATCCTTCTTCATCTTCGCTGCTCTCATCTTCAGATTCTTCTTCTGACTGCTCATCTTCGCGGTCAGCCATCTTTTCTCTGATTACTTCTAATTCTTCACAAGACCCTTCAATACCTTCTTCACAATCCTGAGATAATTTTTCTAGGTATGCTTCGAAGTCTTCTTCAGTTTCCCACTCGTCTTTACCTTCTTTATCCCAATCTTTGTCCTCTTTATCCCAATCTTTGTCCTCTTTATCCCAATCTTTTCCTTGCTTGTCGCCCATCATCTCTTTGGCTTCATCAAGGAAATAACATTCTTTTTCTTCTTCTTTGGTGGCTACTTCAGATTGCTTTCTTTCTTTTTCTAACTCAGAGAGTTCTGATTTATCAACAGCATCATCCAACACCTCATCAAGCTTTGGATCTTCTGCAACTTTTTCATCAATAAACATATCGGTAACATCACTTGTTACATCCCCAACAATGGCTCTTCCATCATCAGTAACTACTAGCGGNGCTGCNGTGAGCATCATTATTGCTACAACNAGTGCTTTGCCTTCNAACATATTNNTCTATTTTCNNNNGAAGTATATAAAAGAATGCCAAAAAATATTTTTTGTTTTGTGCTTAAATATATATTTTCGATACTTCTGGGTGTAATTTAATTAAGCCAAATTTGATAGTAAATTATGACTAAAACTGCGCTAATTACTGGAGCTTCATCTGGAATAGGAAGAGGTATCGCCCATAAATTTGGGGAAGAAGGTTGGGAAGTTACCCTCGTGGCTCGTAGAAAAGAGAATCTTGAAAATGTTGCCAATGAAGTGAAAGAGGCTGGTGGTAAAGTGCATATTTTTGCCACTGATTTGACTGTTGAAGGAAATCCAGATAAGGCAGTAAAGTATGCCATCGAGAAGATGGGAAAAATAGGAACTTTAGTNAATAATGCAGGAATGGGTCGCTTNGAAATGGTNCCTGATATNAAGGATGAATCNTANCAAGAACAATTNCANCTAAATGTNTGGGCTTGTATGGCAATGGTNAGNTCNNCAGTNCCCCATTTCAANNAAAANGGNGGAGGNCAAATTGTGAATATTGGCTCAATTGTTGGTTATCTTGGAATTTCAAAAGGTTCCATTTATTCAAGTACCAAATGGGCACTTAGAGGTCTTAACGAGAGCTGGAGAGAGGAACTATATCCTGACAACATCAAAGTATGCTACATTGGGCCTGGATTTGTTCTAACTGAATTCAATGGAAGGAAAGAAGGGGGAACTCCCGAAGAACAAGAATGGGCGATGGTTCCAGGAGACGTGGCTCACGCTGTCTACTGTGTTGCAACACAAGGACCAAATAGCGATATCAAGGAGATATCAATTCAAGTTTTAGATCGTAGCTAATCTAAGCTTCGTGATGGAATAGAACGTTTCCGCTTTTAACATCAGGAGGGCCTGCCATGAAATCTTTCATGACTCCCATTATCTTACCAAACTGTTCTTCTGATGCTTCGTAATCTTCTTTGGTTTGGAAAAATCCAATTCCCATGGCTTCATCGTCACTAACTTGAACAATCCTGCTTGATATCCAACCCGTCATTTCGGTCATTAAATGCTTATTTTCATTAATTCTTTCAACTGCTGCTTTNACATCTGTCATTTTTACATGCGTAATTCTTGCGTACATACGTTAAGAAGTAATCTGCAGATATTAAAATTTACGATTGTNTTCTATTGATTANTGCTACAGGGTGTTGGTTAATTCTTGAAANTTCCCGTGAACTATTCCACTCAAAGCGGTCATACCCCATATTATTAGAGGAGGAATGCTGGTGCTAAGTTCGAATGTAAAAGTCTCTCCTTCATAGTCAAGTGTGTAACCTTGAACTGCACATATAACAAACCAAACCCAAATTGGACCTGCTATTACTGTTGCCAATCTGGCTTGCTGTTCGCCTTCAGTGAAAAATGCAGCATATAGCATAGTGAATGTAGTGAGTAAGAAAAAACCTGAAACTACAACTTGAGTTTCGTTACCCATGTCAAGTTCACTCAGTACGCCTACACCTGCATGTATCAATCCTGTTAGGATCAGCCAAATTTTGGGATTTAATATTGCTTTTACATCCATTGATTTTGCTTCCTTGTCCATTACTCGTCGTCTTTGTGCAGATATCCTGCAACACCAAGAGCTAAAGTAAGAACGATTGTTAGCAAAGGAAGTGCCATTACACTAAGTGGTGGAGTTTCTGAAGAATAACCACTTTCACCAGTTAAAATCCCCATACCTACTGCAATAATCACAATAACAGAAGGAGCTAACATGGACATTTGAGCTAAAGCTCTACCTTTAACAAAAATTCCCGTTCCGATAGCCATTACACCTAGAGGCATCATGTGTAAAGCCCACATTTTCTCGTAGTCTTCATCATGAGCAAGTACATTTTCTTTGCCCCAGCCATATTCTGCCCATTTGTCTCCGTTCATAATTCCCCAAAATGAAAGTACTATGACTAGTACGCCTACAGCAATCATTAATCTTTGAGGGTTTAAGATTTCTTTTGCGTCCATAATTCACCTTATAGTGGTTGTGTAACGTAGTTTGCTATTAAAAGCAATACCACGAAACCTGCTGTAACTACTGGATACATTTTGAAAAAGAAATCATCACTGTTTCCAAAGTCTTCTCCACCAAATGTCATGCCTTCTTCCACTCCTTCTTCTCTCATTTTATAATAAGCAAAAATGTTCAAGAACATAACAAATAAACTAACTCCTATGTTCGATCCATTTGTGCTTGTATCTGGAGTGTAGGTCCCTGCATTAGGCCCATCAGGAATAACTTGATCAGTCACAGATATGCTTCCAACTGTTACTGCTAGCGCAAAGAATGATATTCCGAAAAGTAATATGTGGGCAACAGGCCAGTTCCCTTTTGCTCCATTTGTCAATAGTATTAATCCCATAGTGACATAAATCACGAAGAATGAGGCCAATACTCGATATGCTAACGGTGTGGTAGCTATTGGATTATCCCAGTAGGTTCCTTCTTCAAAACCAGAAATTAGAGTTGATCCTTCTGCTCCTGCATATCCATCTGCAAAAAAGAAATGATTAATAGTGTATAATGAGCCAATAATAGAAGAAAGTATTACAGCGTATTTAGCTTCATTATTCAATTTAATTCCTAGATTGAAGGATAGTCCTTCATCAACACCTTCTTCTTTCAGCATAACATAAGCTGCTACATACAATCCTAGGGCTGCAAGAGTAGCGTAAAGTGGTTTACTGTCTGTAGATGCATAGTCGCCTTGGAATGGCGGGGCTAATACTATTGCTAAGCATGTGAAACCAGCAATGGTTGGAATCATTATTGTCCATTTACCACGGGCGCCTTCGTTCAAAATTAGAACTGTACCCATAATCACTCCAGCCATTAAAGATCCGGCAACGTATAACGTTCCAGCTCCCCTTCCATAAGATTCATGGTCAGTTTCGGCACTATTAGGAATTAGTGCAAAACAGTCGTCTCCGTTAATTACTGAACACGAAGAAAAGAACAGGAAGTTTATTGAGTAAAGAAATCCTACCAAGAAAGATAGACTCAAACAAACTTTAGCTGGCACAGACTTGATGTTGTCAAACATGGTATGCATTGCAGTAGATAGTACTTAAACATACCTCATATAGACTAATGCCTGAAAATATTCTATTCTACTAGATAATGCGAACCTCTAATTAGCACGCCTCCGTTCAGTATATGTGAAAAAAGTATCATTGATGATTTTTGTCGCCCTGTTGCTCGTCAGTGGTTCTGGAGCTTATGCCTACACTGAAGGAGTGTTCGATGATATTCTCGAATTTAACGAAGATGAAGACGAAATAGTCGATTCTGTACCTGACGAAAAACCTGCAGTGATTGAAGATGATCTAGCCGCTTTTATCTCAGTCAGCGCAAATGTTGGAACCAATTTTTATTCAATGGAAGAAGTTGACGATGGCGATAATAATGAGGTTGAGGAAATTGTCTGGAATAATTTCAGCTTCCAATTTGATGCAAAACAATCCTCTGGTAACATAGCCAATTATTCCTGGAATTTTGGAGATGGAAATATGTTTTACGGTTTAGAAGGTGAACATAGTTACGAATTACCCGGAAAATACATGGTTACTTTGACAGTGATCTCTCCAAGTGGAAATACGGCATCGAATCAAACTGAAATTACTGTAAATTTTGATGGATATGTAATCTCAGACAACATGGAATGTACCTGTGCACCTACTGCAAAAGTAACTCAGATTGACTTGAAAATTGAAGAAAATGCAGTGATTGTTTTTGGAGAAACTACAGTAACTCACGATGGAAGTAGTGAAGATTGTACTCAACGTCTAGCCATTCAACAATGTCATCTCCGAGTGACGATTCAAGAATACAGTGGCGGTTCAGTTGTTTCTGAAGAAATTATATTTGATGAAACATTTGCAACAAATACCAAAACTGTACCCTTTTCAATCTCACCTGTGGATAACGGAAACAATTACAAAATCTTACTAGAAACTGATCAGATAAGAGATTGGCATAAACCAAATACAGAATGGTTTGTTGAATACGAATAATGATACTCGGCACTATTGTTGATGTCATTTTAGCGTTTATTCCAAAGAAATTACTTCTAGTCATAATTGTAGCCTTAATCGCTGCAATTTACGTTGGATTTGATTTCAAATTTTAAAAAACCAACTAATATAAATCTCATTCTAGAANTTGAATTGTGAAAGTTAACTATTGGTTTAGAAAATTTCTCGGAAAGGAAGCCGACGATAAAGTCAGAGCAGGTGTGCTGATTTTTGCTGTTGCTGCTTTTGTTTTCCACTTGCTAATTTATCTTCTACATCAATTTGAATTCATAGAGATAGATGGAGAGGCAAAAACCTTGGTAAACTCTCCTCTGTCTTCACTTTACACGCCTTTCTCAATACTTTTAACCTATGAAACATACCAGCTAATTAGAACGCTACCTTCTTCTTTTTCAACATCAGTTGGAAAACAATACGAAGTTGTAACTCTATTGGTTGTAAGGGACGTTTTCAAAAGATTAGCTGATTTTGATGCTAACGACGACTGGGCCATAAATGGGGAATTAGGACTAATTTTACTAGAATGTATCACATTTCTAATTCTGTTCTTCACTGCTCTTAGCTATCGAAGATCGAGCGACGTCTCGGAAATTAGTACCGTGGAGGAGAGTGAATTGGATAGTTTTGTTCACTCAAAGCGGATAATTTCCTTAATGCTATTCGTAGCATTCTTGGGAATGGCTGCCTACTCTTTTACCACTTGGACGCTGGCTGTAATAGATGGAAAAGGTGGAGTTGACAGAGAAATTTTCTTTTCTGATTTCTTTACGATATTGATTCTAGCTGATATTTTGATTTTACTCCTATCTTACAGATTTACTGTAGATTTTGCAAATCTAGCAAGAAATACCGGTTTCATACTTTCGACTGTGATCTTAAGAGTTGCAATCAGTGCGCCTGGAATTTCTGCAGTTATTCTATTTACACTAAGTGGAATTTTAGGACTTGCAATTTTAAGAATTTCAAGTGAATTTGTTCGGGACAGAAAAAATTCAGCTTAACTATTCTAATTTGTGCATAGCAACAAGTGCTGCCTCAATCTCTCTAAGAGAAGAAGGCACGTTGTGTCCTGAGATTGGTGCTGCAAGTGAAACTCCTGCATCCTTCTTTGCCTTCCACACTACTGAATTGAACTCAACTAAATCATCTGTTTTTTCAGTCCATGATTGAGTGTCTGTGATTGGTGATTCAGGGAAAACATCTACTTCTACTGATGACTTTTCGTACAAAGTAGTTGACAGATGATGCGTAAAGAAGGGGCAAATTGGAGATAAAATAGACAGTAAATCTCTGAAAATTCTGTGTAAGGTCCAAGTTGCGGAAGCATCTTCATTGTACAATCTAGTCTTTGCCATTTCTAGCCAATGNGAAGCAAAAATACCTGTACTGAACGTCTTGATACCTTGAGCTGCAGTGTAGATGTCTAAATCCGAATAACCTTTCTTAGCTTTTTCTAATAATTCTGAAAATTCTGCAAGTATCCATTTGTCTTCGTTTTCTAAATTGTCTGGAATTTTATCTAAGTCTGCTTCAAAATCAAACTGTGACGCAAATCTACCCACGTTAAAAATCTTAGTTAAAACACCGAAATAACGTAGCTCAATTTGCTCAGGATTAATTTGGAAATCGTCGCCGACCTGTGCATCGGCAGCTTTCCAGAATCTAAAACACTCTGAACCTATTTTCTTAGCCTGTAAAGCGACTTGCTTTCCTTCAGGTCCTTTAATTTTCCATGAACCTGTTCGGCCTCCTGCTCCACACTCTAAGACTGAACTTGCATCAATACCATTTCCTAATGATTTAGACATCTTGCGACCCCANGGGTCCATACCAAGACCGTCAATCCAAACGTTAGCAAATCCGGGCTTATCTAACAACAGTGTAGATTTCAATAATGTGTAATACAACCAAGTTCGAACAATTTCTTTTCCTTGCGGTCTAACTCCAGTGGGAAATGCTCGTTCAAATAATTCAGGATTAGACAAATAACCTGAAACATATAAATTAGAATTAGAAGAATCCATCCAAGTATCGAATACTTTCTCCTCTCCCTCTAATTTACCTAATTCTGACTTCAGGTCTTCAAATCTGCCTAACTCCTTTTGATTTTCCCTGTCTAAAACTATAGAGTCGGAAGGTGGAGAATCTTTCCAAGGCTGTACGTAAGTTCCATGAGGTGGTGTAACTACTTTGGTTCTATCTTCAGAATACCAAATAGGAATTTCTGTATGATACCAACGGCGACGGCTTACAGGCCAATCAATGGTAATATTTTCCATCCAATCTAACAAAAACTGCTTGTTTCTACTTGGAACAAAATTAATCTCATTTGATAATTCCTTCATTCGTTCTTGAATGTGCGTCTGTCGGACGTACCATTCCTTGAGTAAAATAATTTCAATTGGATTTTTACCACGCTCAGACACAGGAATTTCTTGTTCTCTCTCAACTAAATTTTCAATTTTATCAATTGATTCAAGTATCTCTATCGCTTTTTTTCTAGCTTCTAAAACCGGCATTCCTGATAAAGAAGATCCCAATTCTGTTATTTTTCCTTCTAAGTCTATTGCCTGAAATGGAGATAATCCTAATTCTCTAAAAACTGCCACGTCATTTTGATCACCGAAAGAACACACCATCAAAACCCCAGAACCAAATTCCATANTCACGCTCGGATGAGCTCTAATTTCAACTGATTTTGAACGGCCTTCTGTTGGAAGTGGTAAATCTAAACTTTTACCAACTAAATGCTGATATCTCGAATCATCAGGGTGGACAAGAACTATACCACATGCACATATTAATTCTGGCCGTGTGGTTGAAATTATAACCGGATCATGTTCTGGGTCATCAGTAACTGACCAACGGACATCTACAAGATTTGTCTTTCTTGACAACCTTTCAACTTCGGCTTCAGCAATAGTCGTGCCTTCTACAGGATCATACAAATTTGGCCTTAATTCTTCAACGATGGCACCTTTTTTGAATAAATCAATAAAAATTGATTGTGTAACTGATCTATAATCAGGAGCATCTGTCAAGTATTCCTGGTCGTAGGCGCAAGATAATCCCACTCTTTTGGCAATGTTGCGCATTTCTTGAGTATACTTTTCAATTTCATTACGGCATAGATCGAGAAACTCAGCACGGTCATACGTTTTCATCTTACGGCCAGTTTTCTTCTCTACGGTAAATTCGATGTTGATTCCATTTCTGTCAACTCCCCAAGGGAAATACACTTCCTTTCCAAGTAACCTCTGACTCCTTGCTATGACATCAATCATTGAGTATTGGGCCACTGCTCCAATGTGCCAAGTTCCTGAAGGGTAAGGAGGAGGTGTATCGATGACAAAAATTTCTTTTTTGGAATTAGGATTGAATGAGTATCTTTCTTTATCTGTNAAGTGCTCTTCCTGGATTTTCTTCTCTAAATCTACTGTCCAGCGCTTCTCCTTAATTTTTGGTTTGGCCATGTTTTCTGTATTAGTACCTCAGTACCGCTTTTCTTAATACTTGCGAAGGCCTTTTACAAACCCCTTAACACTGTAAATTTTACAATGCAGTATCCAAAAGATGTCGTAATCGTAGCTGGTGCAAGAACTGCTCATGGAAAATTTAAGGGCTCTTTGTTNAACACTTCAGCTGTNGATTTGGGTGCAATTGCAATAAAAGAAACTTTGAAGCAAGCTGAACTNGACCCTGAACTTATTGATGAAGTTATCATGGGTAATGTTTTGTCTGCTGGAATTGGACAGCACCCTGCAAGACAATCTGCCATTAAAGCTGGAATTCCTGAAGAAATTCCTGCACTTACTGTAAACAAAATGTGTGGTTCGAGTATGAAAGCAATCATGCTAGCTGCTAATGCAATTAGGGCTGGAGAATCCGAAATTTTAATTGCTGGAGGAATGGAATCAATGTCGCAATCTCCTTTTACAGTTCCCAGAGCTGAAGACGGTAAAGTCAGTATGGAGAAGCCAATTGACAGCATGATGCATGACGGACTTATTGATCCATTTAATGGAATGGTTATGGCACAAACAGGTAACCGAATTGCTGAACAATATGGTATCACAAGGGAGGAAGCTGATTTATTCGCAATTGAGTCTCACATTCGAGCTCACAATGCCCACAAAAAAGGCAATTTTAAGGAATACCATGTTGCTGTCGAGCATGAAAACGGAGTTCTAAAAACAGACGAAGGAATTCGACCTAATTCTAGCATAGAAAGCTTGTCTACATTAAAACCTGTTTTTGATGAGAACGGTGTTGTTACTGCAGGAAATGCAAGTCAAATTTCAGATGGTGCAGCTGCTTGCTTAGTCATGTCTAGAAGAAAAGCTGAACAACTTGAACTGACTCCTTTAGCAACTGTAACAGGATATTGTGCTACAGGAGTTGATTCTGTTGATGTTATGTCTGCTCCAATTCCTACAGTACAAAAGTTATGGAAAATGAATAATCGAGAAGGTGAGAANGATTANGATTTATATGAACATAACGAGGCGTTTGCTTCNGCTAGTTTAGGNGTTATGCAAGGNCTACATTTGAAGCATGAAAAACTGAATGTTAATGGGGGTGCCGTTGCTATGGGACACCCNCTNGGNGCCTCAGGATGTAGAATTGTTTTAGCATTAATCCANGCTCTTCGACAAAGCGGAGGAAGACGTGGATTTGCTACAGCATGTTTGGGTGGCGGTATGGCTACTGCAATTGAACTTGAAATATGAATTCCGAGCTTGATGGTAAAATTGTCCTGGTAACAGGAGGCGCTGGAGGAATCGGAAGTGTGATCTCTGAATCCTTTGCTGAACAAGGTGCAAAAGTGATTGTTCATTACAAACATTCAAAAGAAAAAGCTGAGTTAATTGCAAACAAAATAAGAGGTGTTGCAATGTACGCTGACTTGACAGATTCTGAACAAACTAAAGAACTTTTTAATGATATCATAGATAAGGAAGGTAAAATTGACATTTGTATAGCAAATGCAGGAAAATACCCTAAAGATTACGCTCCATTATGGGAGATTGGAATTGAGCGATGGAATAATACGATTTCCACAAATTTATCGTTAACTTACAATACATCTCGCTATTTTCTAAAGCATGTTGCTGAAACTAAGAAAGGTTCATTAGTATTAATCGGATCAACTGCTGGGATATATGGGGAGGCAGGTCATGCAGATTATGCTGCCGCTAAAGGTGCTATTACCTCAGGGTTGTTACGAACACTAAAGAATGATGCAGCCCAAATTGGAAACGGCGTTAGAGTTAACGCCATAGCACCAGGATGGACTGTTAGCCAAAAGAAAATTGACGAAGGCTTAGATCAAAGTCGTGTCGATAGAATTACCTCAACCATGTCCCTGAAAAAGCTAGCTAAACCTGAAGATGTTGCAAATTCTGCCATTATGCTAGCGTCAGATTCTCTCTCTGGTCACATAACTGGCCAAGTTATAGAAATAGCAGGAGGGATGGAAGGACGTCAAATAACTGGGACAAAATAGGTTTTAGAAATTTATTCTTTGGAAGTATAATTCTGTCTATATTTTTTTCTTTAGTTATATCTTTCGTGTATGAAATTGGATTTAATCTTGTAATATTCGTAGCTATTCAAATTTTCGTAACAATAGCTACTACTATGATTTGGCCTGCTTTAAATTCAAAATAAGTTTAAATCAGTGACTTTATGGCAATTCGTGGAAAATGATTCAAGTAAGGTGAGACGCCATGATATTGACTGGCTTAGAGTAATCCTATTTGCATTGTTGATTCCTTTCCATGTAGGTATAGGAGTTTACTGGAATCTATACGGAGATGAGGTTAATCCTAATTTTGAAGGCATAAGTAGAGAAGAAAGGTGGGAAATAGCTGAAAATGGCAACGATTATACTTCTGAATCTGTCGATTTTCCAAGTATGCTGCTTCACTGGATGCATCAATGGAGACTTGCTGGTCTTTTCATGATTTCGGGAATGGGGACGGCGTTTGCTTTCAAAAATCGGACATGGGGACTATTTCTGAAAGAGAGGTCAAAGAGGCTGCTAATTCCAATGCTAATCGGAGCTTGGACTATGGGTTTTGCCGGAAGTGTAATTACTGAAAATCAAGATTTAGACTTAACTGAGTTGACATTTGAATTCTTATGGGGCATAATATGGAGAACTCTTTTTTTCTGGGTCCCTTTTGTTGGAAAACTATATGCGCTAGGCCATCTTTGGTTTCTTTGGAATTTATTCCAATATTCTTTACTTCTCACTCCCGTTTTTTATTTAGTTCGAAACTACCCTGACGGAAGAATGTCTCGATTTTTAAAATCTTTTTTCAATTTACCAAAAAACTGTGGAACTTTGCTAATGTTACCAATTCTGCTTGTAATAACGGAAATAGTATTCAAGCCTTGGTTTCCAGGGTATATTGGAGTCGGATATGAATGGTTCTGGTTTTTAGTTTTTTTCCTCTTCGGTTATGCTTGCATAGTTGCTAAGGACCAATACTATAATTTTATTGAGCAACAGAGAATTTTGATTTCTTCTCTTACTATTTTTTGGACAATGGCATTTGTATGGATTCGCCTAGAGCAAGAAAAAAGCGGTATTCCTTATGTCGATGGTGGTTGGTTAGAAAATGGAATTTTACACAATGANATGACTATTTTAGCTTGCATTATCCACAGCTTTCATGCATGGTTCTGGTGCTTATCTATTTTCTCGTGGAGTGCTTACTTTCTAAATGTGCCTAGTAAAAAATTGGCATACCTCAACCAAGGAGTTTATCCTTTTTATATTGTCCATATGCCATTAACTTTCGCTGGTCTAAAATTTGCTGGAGATCTAGGTTTGAAGAATGTTTCTGCTGTTATAATCGCTACTTTTTTTGTAACGNTTACTTGCTGGNNATTNTTNGAGCTTGTAAGAAGNACGAGAATAANACGTTTCATGTTNGGGATTAAGGAATCNCGACTTTCTATCGAGGAAAAATAAACTAGTCCTTATATAGGGTCCCTTTGTGCGAGAGACCCTGCAATCACGCAACCAGACGCTCAGGGCAATTATCCCTACACCTCTTGAGACACTCGTTCTCGACGAGAAACAGCGTCACGGTACGATGTGTAACTTGTAGGAACTACGCCTGATGTTCAATGCCGTTAGCAACGGTTAGCGATGTCTGGAGAGAGAATAAAATGCCAAAACACAACAAACCAAACCGCGGATCCATGGCTTTCAGTCCTCGCAAGAGAGCACGCTCTGAAACGCCACATATCTCTAGTTGGGCTGCTGTCGAAGGTGACGATCCTAAAATCCTTGGCTTTGCAGGATATAAAGTCGGTATGAGTCATATTATGGCCGTAGATTACCGTAAAAAATCAACTACTGCTGGACAAGAAATTAGAATGCCTGTAACCATCGTAGAAATTCCTCCAATGAAAGTAATTGGAGCTCGGGGATATATTCAGGATACTTATGGATTGAGAACTTTAACTGAAGCTTGGGAAAAGAAAATTGATAAGGATTTAGAAAGAACATTGCCTATTTCTAAAGGACATAACGCTAAAGAAGCTTGGAAGAAAATGTCTGATAATGATTTAGAAGAAATTAGATTATTAGTTCACACCCAACCAAGAATGGTTACCGGAATTCCAAAGAAAAGACCTGAAATCATGGAAATGGCTGTTGGTGGTGGAAGTCTAGATGCTCAAATTGAATTTGCTAAGGGAATGATGGGAAAAGAATTCACAATGTCAGACTTTACTCAAGACGGAGAAATGTTAGATGCAATCGCAGTAACTACTGGATATGGATTTCAAGGTCATGTAAAACGCTGGGGTGTAAAATTATTAACTCACAAAAACTCAAAGCACCGCAGAATGATCGGAAATTTAGGTCCTTTCAGTCCAGGATATGTAGTATCTACTGTTCCTCAAGCAGGACAAACTGGATACCATCAACGTACTGAATACAATAAAAGATTATTAAAAATTGGAGATAATCCTGATGAGATTAATCCAAAAGGTGGATTCTTGAACTACGGTTTAATCAGAGGAAATTATGCGCTACTACACGGTTCTTTACCTGGACCAAGTAAGCGTCTAATTCGTTTCAGAAAAGCTGTTAGATTCCACGGAAAGAAAACAGATGCAATTGTTGCACCTGAAATTACAATGATTTCACAGGAGAGTCAACAAGGAGTATAATTATGGAAGTACCAATTTATTCAATTAAAGGAAAAGCATCCAAAAAATCTGCTCAGTTACCTGATGCTTTCAATGAACCTGTCCGATTAGATTTAATTCGAAAAGCTGTAAGAGCTTCTCGCGCAAACAGAAGACAACCATACGGAGCTTCTAAAGGTGCTGGATTCAGACATTCTGTTTCTTGGCCTGGTAAAGGTCGAGGTATGGCAAGAACTCCTCGCAAAAATGGAGGCGGCGGACGTGGTGCTGAAGCGCCAAACACGATCGGTGGTAGACGTGCTCACCCTCCAAAAGCTGAAAAAGATTGGAGCTTTAAGATAAATTCCAAAGAAAATAAAAAAGCATTCAAATCTGCACTAGCTGCAACTTCCCAAGAATCATATGTGTTAGCAAGAGGACATCAAATTCCTGAAAAAGCTACTCTCCCTTACGTTGTGGAAGATAAAATTGAAACATTAGCCAAAGACAACGAGGGCGGTTCGTTAACAAAAAGAGCCAGTACACTTCTAGATAGTCTTGGTTTATTAGATGATGTAAAACGATCTCGTGAAGGTAAAGGAATTAGAGCTGGAAAAGGTAAAAGTCGTGGAAGAAAATACCGTACTCCTAAATCTATTCTCCTAGTCTTATCTGAAGATAATGACTCAGAAAAGGCATTCCGTAACTTATCAGGANTAGACGTTACTACATCCAAAAACTTAAACACTGAATTATTAGCTCCAGGCGGAGATCCTGGTAGATTAGTAGTTTTCAGTAAATCTGCAGTATCTGCTTTAGGAGAAAGACTATGAGTGAACACAAAGTAATCCTAAGTCCGAGATCTAAAGAAAGNGCACTGTATATGTTAGAACANAANAAATTAGAATTTTACGTTGCAAGAACTGCTTCTAAATTGGATATTAAAGGCGCTGTCCGTGCTTTATTCCAAGTAGAAGTTAGCAAAGTCAATACCAGAATTACCAAAGAAGGAAAACTGGCTATTGTTAAATTAGCTGAAGGTCATTCAGCCGAAGATTTGAGTAATAGATTAGGAATATTGTGATAATATGGGAAAAAGAATAATACCAAGAAGACGCGGTCGCGGTCGTCGTTACAAGGCTGCTGATAATCGCTTTAAAGGTGATGCGCGCCATCCTAGATCAAAATCATCAAACGGAAAAGTTGTTGAGTTACTTCACGATCCAGGTAGGACTGCTCCAGTAGCTAAAGTTGAGGATCAGAATGGAACNTACACTATGATTGCGCATGATGGAATGCACGTAGGACAAGAAGTAGCTGCTGGTCACGGTGCTGAAATTAGCACTGGAAACACTGCCTATATTGGTTCTATTCCAGAAGGTACTAAGATTTATAATATTGAAATGAAACCCGGAGATGGTGGAAAACTGGCAAGAGCTGCTGGAAATGCTGCTACTATTGTTTCCCACGGTAAGAAAACCATTGTTCGCTTACCCTCCAAAGCTCAAAAAGCATTTGACAACATGTGCCGAGCCACTATTGGTTCCGTAGCAGGTTCAGGAAGAGGAGAAAAACCTATAGCAAAAGCTGGAAAGAATTTCTACCGCAATAGAGCTAGACCAAAGATTTGGCCTAAAGTTAGAGGAGTTGCCATGAATGCAGTAGATCACCCTCACGGTAGCGGAAGAAAACAAACTATTGGTATTAATTCTACAGTTTCAAGNAATGCTCCACCCGGAAGAAAAGTTGGTCACATTGCTGCAAAAAGAACAGGAGCTAAACGTTAATGGCCCGTAGAACGAAAGGTCTTGCTACGCCAAAAGCCGCAAGAAGGAGAGAGAGAAAAAGGAAGGCAGGTATTCAAGTCCGCAGAAAGAAAGAATTTACTTACCGCGGAATGACTATTGATAAACTAAAAGAATTAACATTCGAAGAATTTATTGCAATTATACCTTCCAGACAGAGAAGATCATTCAAACGTGGCTTGAGTATGGAACAAGCTAAAATTATTAATGATTCTAACAATAAACCTAACAAAGTAATTCGAACACATCGTAGAGAAATGATTATTATTCCTCAATTTGTAGGAAGAAAATTTGCTATTTACAACGGAAGAGACTTTGTAGAAATTGAAATTGTTCCGGAAATGATTGGATTGTACTTTGGAGAATTAGCTCCTACAAGAACATCCCCTACACACACAGGACCTGGTGTTGGTGCTACCAAGTCGTCTAAATTTATGCCATTGAAGTGATATTATGAAAGGATTCTCATACCCGTACAACCCAGAAATTCATGCTGCTGCTCGCGGTACTGGATTAAATGTTTCACCTAAAGCTGCCAGAGAAGTTTGTCATGCGCTTAAAGGAATGGAACTTGAAAAAGCTAAGAATTACTTAGAAAGAGTAATCGATCTTGAGCAGGCTGTTCCTTTCAAACGTCATGACGGGAAAGTAGGGCACAGAAAAGGTAAAGGAATGTCTAGTGGTAGATTCCCTGTAAAAACTGCAGCAGCGATATTGAAAGTAATTGAATCTGCTGGAAATAATGGTGAAGCTCTTCACATTGATATTGAAAATTGGAGAATTGTACATATCGCTACTTCACGTGGTGTTAGGTTCGAAAGCAGGTTTCCTCGAGCTAGAGGAAGAGCAACTCCAAAAATGCGCGAAAGTGCAAACGTTGAGGTAGTATTGGAGGAAATGAAATGACTGTTGTTAAAGAAATGCTAAAAGAGCGTGTACGAAGAGTACAAGTTCATGACTATGTCCAAAACAAAACCAGTAGAGCTGGCTTTGGTGGATTATCGATACAGAGAACTCCTCTAGGAACTCACGTTAGAATTGCAGCCGAAAGACCTGGTCTTGTAATTGGAAGAAAAGGTAGTGACATTCAAAGACTAACCGAAGAATTAGAACGAAAGTTTGGTTATGAAAACTTGCAAGTTGAAGCTGGCGAGGTGAACAATTTTGCTCTAAATCCATTAATTATGGCTGCCAAAGTTGCTAATGCCTTAGAAAGAGGATGGAATTACAGAAGAGCCGGAAATTCTATGTTGCAGAGAATTATGGATTCTGGTGCCAGAGGATGTCAAATAACAATTGCAGGTAAATTAACTGGATTAAGACACAGAACTGAAAAATTCTTGTCTGGACACATCAAATTCTGCGGTGAAACTGCTCTTGAATTGATGGATGTAGGAATAGCACAAGCCAAACTAAAACCAGGAACTATTGGTGTAAAGGTAGCAATCATGCGTCCTGACGCAAAGTTACCCGATGAAATTGAAGTTACTCCGCTTCCTATGCCTGTTGTAGAAGAAGCTTCAGAAGAATCTGAAGAAGATGATAATGAGGAAGAAACCGCAGAGGAAGTAAAAGAAGAGAAAGCTAAAAAAGAAGAGAAATCAGAAGAAAAAGGTGATGATAAATGACTTTGAAAAAACCTTTAGAATTAAGAGAAATGCAACCTGAAGAAAGAGAATCAAGGTTAAGAGAATTAAGATCTGAACTAATGAATGAAAGAGGCGTAGCATCCATGGGTGGACAACCAACTTCTCCTGGAAGAATGAGAGCTTTGAAAAAACAGATCGCACGATTAACCACTATCATGAGAGAAATTGAACTGGAGGAAGAAGCTTAGATGGTAGACATTGACCCTCTAACTGGCCTTCCTAAAGAATTACTCGCAATGGAAGAAATTATTAGAGAACAACAATCAATTAAGGTTCATATAGAAAAACGCAGATATGGAAAATTAGTTACTGTAGTCGATGGTATTGGCAAAAGTGTTGATATCAGCGATTTGGCAAAGCAACTCAAAACTAAGTGTGCTACCGGTGGAACTTCTAAGGGTGGAATTATTGAGCTACAAGGCGATCATATAAAGAAAGTCAATGAAGTCTTAACAGATATGGGATTCCCTGTGGAGGTTCAATAAATGGATGGAAGAGGCGAATTTATGGGAGAACAAGTCACAGTTTCTCAACACTCTGACCCAAGCATACAAGGAATTTCTGGAAAAATTATCGATGAGACTCGAGAAACTATTACAATTTTTTCCAACGGGAAAGCTAAGATGGTCAGTAAGCGACCTGGTAAATTCATGTTCAAAAATGGTGAACTTAATGGAAACAAAATTGCTTACAGGTCTCAGGACCGCATTAAGAAGGTGAAAGCATGAGTAAAGATAAGCCACGAGACATAGGAGTTGATGTAGAAGCTCCAGCTAATCCTTGGGATGGTGACGCAAATGACCCATTCTATGGAACACTCCCAGTAAGAGGACAAGTTTTACGCGGAATTGTTGTAAAAGCTAAAGCTCAGAAAACTGTTGTCGTTCAAATTAACAAAATGAAGTACGATTCAAAGTATGAAAGATACGCTCGAAGTTCATCTAAAATAAGTGCTCACAGTCCTGCTAGCGTTGGGGCAAATGAGGGTGACGCTGTGACCATTATGGAATGCAGACCACTATCAAAAACTAAATCATTCGTTATTATCGAAAGGAGAGACCCATGAGAGCTGTTGCAGGAAGACAAATGAGAGGATTGCCACAAGGTGCAAGAATTGATTGTGTAGATAATAGTGGTGCTAAAATTGTAGAAATTGTTACTGTTTTAAATTACAAAGGTGTACACCGAAGATCGCCTGCCGCTGGTGTTGGAGATATGGTAATTGCATCTGTCAAAAAAGGAAACCCAGAAATGCGCAGACAGCTTGTTAGAGCTGTCATCGTAAGGTGCCGCAGACCTTTCAGAAGGCCTGATGGAACCATGGTCCAATTTGAGGACAATGCTGCGGTTTTAACAAATGAACAAGGTGAAACTAAAGGTTCAGGAATTAAAGGGCCTGTTTCAAGAGAAGCTGCCGAAAGATGGCCCCGTATAGCTGCTGCAGCTACAACGATAGTATGAGGATTAAATGAGTTCAAAACAACCACGAAAACAGAGATTGGCCCGTTACACGGCACCTTACCACAGAAGACACCGAGAAATGTCTTCACCAATTGACAAAGGCCTTAGGGAAAGACAATTGTCAAGAGGATTCATGTATCCAAGAGCGATGCCTGTGAAAAAAGGTGATCGTGTAATGATTGTAAGAGGCGAAGGTAAATCTAAGTCTGCGACTGCTGTTTCTCTTGTTGATCGTAAAGCCAGAAAAGTTTACGTTGAAGGCTTCACTTATTTCAAATCTGACGGAACTGAATTACAAAGACCTATTGATGCATCCAATTTGGTAATTATTAATCCAGATTGGTCTGATATTAGAAGAAGGAAAATTCTAAACAGAATTAATGAATCTGTTGACTGGACAGACGAAGTTATTTCAGAATTTGAAGCTGCAGAAGATGAATATGAAGCTGAAACTGTAGAACCTGCTGAAACTAAAGATGAAGAAGTTCCTGAAAAAGAGGAAAAAGAAACTGCCGCTGAAGAAAATCCTGAAGATGTTGATTATTCAAAAATGACGGTTAGTGAATTGAAAGAAATGCTAAAAGAAAAAGGATTACCTGTTAGCGGAAAGAAAGCTGAGCTAATAGAAAGATTAGAAGGAGATTCAAAATGAGTAGCGGACATCTAAAGAGGCTCGTTGCACCACGTTCTTGGAACATTGCTAGAAAAGAAAGAACATGGACTACAAAACCTATGCCTGGAAAGCACTCATTGGAAGGTGCATTACCCATTTCAACAATTTTGAGAGATTATTTGAAAGTCTGTGATAATAATCGCGAAGCAAAAATTATCCTCCATAACCGTGATGTATTGGTTGATCAGCGTGTTGTTAACAAACCAAAATCTCCTGTAGGACTTATGGATATTATTTCGATTCCAAAAATTAAGTTGCATGTTAGGGCAATGCTCGACAAACACGGTCGAATTGAATTTGTTCCAATTAAAGCTGCTGATTCAAAATGGAAACTTGCACGAGTTGAAAATAAGAGAAATATTAAGGGAGGACACACGCAAATTAACCTCCACGATGGAACTAATGTTTTATCCAAAGAAAAAGTAAAAACCGGGGATGTATTGCAATTAAGTCTGCCTGACTTGAAAGTTAAAAAAGTTTTAAAATTCAAAAAAGGTGCGCAATCACTGATTATTGGTGGAACTCATGTAGGTTCAATTTCAACAATAATGGGGGAAGAAACCACAAGAAGTACAAAGCCAAACTTGGTCATGTATGAAAATTTCCAAACCATTAGACCATACTCATTTGTTGTAGGTGAAAAGAAAGCAATGATTTCACTTCCGGAGGTTAAAGTATGAATCCTATGAAAGAATTAAGAATAGCAAAAGTCGTTCTGAATATCGGCGTAGGAGAAGCTGGAGAAAGGCTCGGTAAAGCTGAAACTGTTCTCGAAAAACTGAGTGGATGTAAACCAGTTCGTACCTTATCAAAATCAACTAACAGAGATTTAGGTATTCGATTGGGAATGCCTATTGGATGTAAAGTTACACTAAGAGGAGAAAATGCAATAAAATTTTTGAAAGAATCACTTTGGGTAAGAGAAAATAGACTTCCAGCTTATTGTTTCTCAAAAACCGGTGGTGTTAGCTTCGGAATCCCAGATTATACTGGTTACAAAAATGAAAATTACGATCCAGATATTGGAATATTTGGATTAGATATTGCTGTGGCTTTTGAACGTCCAGGATATCGTGTTGCTAGGAGAAAAATTAAACATAATAAAATTGGCAAGAACCACCGAATTAATGCTGAGGAATGCCAAGAATATATGAAACAAAAATTCAACTTGGAGGTATTCAAGGTATGAACATCGACGACGTGAAAATTAAAGTCAGAGAAGTTTATCGTGGACGCATTGAAGGATGTGTCTTATGTGATAGAAAACGCGGACTTGTACGCAGACATGGACTAAATTTGTGTAGACAATGTTTTAGAGATAAAGCTACCGAACTTGGTTTCAAGAAATATGATTGAGGTATAAAAAATGAGACACGATTCACTATCTGATGCGCTTATAATTATCAAAAACGCTGACCATGTAGGTAAGAATTCTGCAGTTGTTCCAGCATCAAGATTAATAGGCGATGTTTTGAAACAATTGACTGAAAAAGGATATCTAAACAACTACGAGTATGAAGACAATGGTAAAGGCGGAGTTTTCAATATTTCTTTGAATGGTAGAATTAACGGCTGCGGTGCAATAAAGCCAAGATTCTCTGTTAAATTGAGAGACATGGAAAGACATGAAGCTAGATATTTACCTGCAAAAGATTTTGGTATTTTAATTCTTACGACGCCTTATGGTGTTATGAATAACGACGCTGCTAAGGAAGCATCAACTGGAGGAAAGCTACTAGCTTACGTTTACTAATGAACATTGAAGAATTGATTTATGAAGTTGAATTGCCTGATGGAGTTTCTTTTTCCATGGATAATCACAATGTAAGATTATCCGGATCAAGAGGTGAATTAAACCGCGATTTCAAACATCCAAATATTTCTATATCTGAAGATAATGGAAAGATTAAGTTAACAGGAAAGAAAATACGCAGAAAAGAAAAAGCGCTTATTGGAACTTGGAGAGCTCATTTGAAGAATATGGCACAAGGAGTTTCCTCTGGATTCTTATACGAAATGAAAATTGTTTTTGCTCACTTCCCTATGAAGGTCTCTGTTAAAGGAAATGTTGTCGCTATTGACAACTTCTTGGGTGAAAAAGTAACAAGAAATGCGAATATTTGTGGAGATGCTAAAGTTATTGCAAAAGGTGACAAAATTACCGTCGAAGGAAATAATGTAGAAGATGTTGGACAGACTGCTGCAAATTTAGAACGGGCAACTGTTGTTAAGGGAAGAGATATTCGTGTTTTCCAGGATGGAATCTATGTTGTTTCTAAAGGAGCTGCACAATGAGCGATGAAGAATATAAACCAAGGCAAAAGCCTGTTTTAACAAAAGAACAAAAAATAGACTTATCAAAAAGAAACCGAATGTCCCATAAAAGACCTAAATTTAGGAGACAAAACTGGTTCAGATACAAGAGGTTAGGAGAAAAATGGAGAAGACCTCGCGGTATACACTCGAAAATGCGAAGGCATTTCAAGTATAGAATACCTGTCGTTCAAGTAGGTTTCAGAGGGCCTGCAAGTGTCAGAGGATTACATCCTTCTGGGTTTGAAGAAATTTTAGTCTATAATCCTGGTAATTTAGAAGATATTGATCCTAAAGTGCAGGCTATCCGCATTTCAAGTAAAGTTGGTGATAAAAAACGTGAAATGATTGTCGAAAAAGCTGATGAACTTAAAATACGTGTACTAAACAGGAGGGATCTATGAACTTATCATACCAAAGAAGGGTTGCTGCAACCGTTTTGAAGTGTGGAGTTAATCGTGTTTGGATAGATGATAGGCCTGAAGTTCAAGAGCGTATCTCAGAGGCTGTTACTAGAGATGATGTAAGATTATTAATTGTCCAAAAATTTATTCGCAAGCATCAAAAGAAAGGTATTTCCAGAGGGCGTGCAAAGGCTATGGCTATTCAACGCTCAAAAGGGCGCCGAAAAGGACATGGTTCAAGAAAAGGACACGGTGGTGCAAGAACTCCAAAGAAAGAGTCATGGATGACAAAAGTACGTGCATTGAGAAAAGAATTAACTGCACTAAGAGACGAAAAAATTATTGATTCTTCACAGTACAGATTATACTACCGCAGAGCAAAAGGTGGTGTTTATAATTCAAGAAATCACTTGAGATATAATATGGAAATTGATGGAATAAATTTGGGAGGTAAGAAATAATGCCAAAGAGAATGCACTTCTCTCGTAGAAGAAAAGGTGTCACTAATTATCGTAAAAGGTTAGCATTACTAAAATCTGGACTCCCAAGAGCTGTCGTCAGATTTACAAATGCTAAAGTTACCGTTCAAATTACTAATTTTGAGGGTAAAGGAGACCGAGTATTAGCTTCAGCGTCATCAATGGACTTAGAAAAGATGGGTTGGAAAAACTCAAAGACAAATTTACCAGCCTCTTATCTATCTGGAAAATTGGCTGCTAAAAACGCGGTCAAAGCTGGAGTATCATCTGCAGTCTTAGATATTGGAAGAATCACTCCTATCTCTGGAAATCGTGCTTTCGCTGTGTTGAAGGGTCTTGTAGATGGAGGACTAGATATTCCACACTCTGAAAATTCATATCCTTCCGACGATCGCATTAATGGAAGTCATATCTCTGATAAAATTGTAAAAGACTTTGATAAAGTTTCAAAAAAAATGGATGGTAAGAAATGAGCGAAGAAGAAAAGAAAACTGAAGACAAACCGTCTGAAAAGCCTAGTTCCGGATACAAAGGTAAAGGATCTGGATACAAAGGTAAAGGATCTAATAATAATAGACCTAAGAGAGGACCTCCTTTATCTCCTGCTGAACAGCGAAGAAAGGCTGCAGAAGAAAGAATCTCAAAATGGACTCCTAAAACTGAATTAGGTAGAAAGGTCGTTTCTGGTGAAATTACTACCATCAAGGAAGCTCTTGCAAGTGGATTACCTCTAAGAGAAGCTCCAATTGTAGATTTGCTTATTACTGACATGATGGAAGAAGTTATAGATATCCATATGGTCCAAAGAATGTCTGATTCTGGTAGAAGGGTTCGCTTTGCAGTTACCACTATTGTTGGAAATGGAGATGGAGTTGTTGGATTAGGTCGTGTTTCTGGAAAATTAGTAAGGCCTACAATTACCAAAGCACTCGATCGTGCAAAATTAAATATTATTGAAGTTCGCAGAGGAAGTGGTTCTTGGGAATGCTCTACTGCAGTTCCAAATTCCTTACCGTTTGAAGTATCAGGAAGAACTGGTTCTACTAGAGTTAAAATTAAGCCTGCACCNCCTGGTGTTGGATTAGTGACAAACCAAGTTGGACAAATTATGCTAAAACTTGCTGGCGTAGAAGATGCATGGTCATTTACAAGAGGACAAACTCAAACCATTTACAACTTTGCTAGTGCAATGTTCAAAGCGTTGGAAAAGACTCAATCTACTAAGTTATTGCCTGGTCAAGAAGAATTTCACAACATGATTAAAGGAGTGAAACAAGAATGAGCTGGGCTGTTGTTAGAGTTAGAGGATCTGTTAATGTTAATCCAAAAATTAAAGAGACCATGAAGTTAATGAGGTTGAACCGTGTGAATCACTGCGTTATTGTTCCAGAGAATGATACTTACACTGGAATGCTTAACATCATTAAAGATTACGTGACATGGGGAGAAATTGATTCTGATACTACTGAATTATTATTACAAAGCTCAGGAAAAACCAGCGGAAATTCTGATTTCTCTAAAGAACATTTGAAAGAAACATCTTTCAAAACCATGAAAGCTTTAGCCAAAGGATTAACTGAAGGAAAAACTGTTATGAGAGATGTGCCTGGTTTGAAACCTTTATTTAGATTACATCCACCTCGAAAAGGATACGAGGGAATTAAACGTAGTTTCAAGGAAGGTGGTGCTTTAGGATATAGAGCTGACAAGATTAATGCGNTACTAAGGAGGATGCAATATGCCCAGGCGTAAAGCTCTGAAAACCGGAAGTCGAACTAGAGGTCGCGGTCACAAGAAAGGCCGTGGTGCTGGACTAAGAGGCGGCCGTGGAAATGCCGGTTGTCATAAGACTAAACGAATTATGTACGAACGTGTCGGCCGAGTTTGGGGAGCTCATGGATTCAAGAGACCACAAACTGTTGTTATGGCTAACAATGCTATAAACTTGAAAGTTATTGAAGAAAGTGCAGCCGAATGGGTTGATCAAGGAAATGCATCAAAGAAAGGAAAAGTTGTATCTATTGATTTGAAGAAAATGGGATATGATAAATTATTAGGTACTGGTGTGCCTAGTCAAGCTTATAAAATTACAATAAGTGCTGCCTCTGCAAAGGCCGTGGAAAAAGTTGAGGCGGCTGGTGGAGAGGTCATAAATGGCTGAAGAAAATATACCTAGAAATCCCGCACAGGCAATCTTGCCTTGTTTGTTTATGATTTTCCTCTATGTACTATGGTACAATTGGAAATCTCCCGAAACTACTGCTGCAACCTTTATGGGATTAGGTACTATCGGAATCACTTGGCTAGTTTACATGGGAGCTTCATATTCAGGTGAAGGTTCAAAGTTACACGGGCTAAAACCGATAATTGGAAGAATGCCTACCGTACAAAAACCNGAAGGGCACGTACACTTTAGAACAAAAATGACCTGGACCTTGGCAATTCTAATTGTATACTTTGCCATGACAAACGTAGCTTTGTATGGTCTTGGTGGAGAAACTATTGATTTATTCAGTCAATATCGCGCAATTTTAGCTGGAGCTAGTGGAAGTTTAATGCACTTGGGAATTGGCCCCATTGTTACTGGAAGCATTATCATGCAGCTATTTACCGGTGCAAAAATTATTAACTTAAACTTACAAGACCCACGAGATAAAGAAATATACCAAGGAACTCAAAAAGTATTGGTAATTGTAATGATTATCGTTGAATCTGTTCCACAAGTATTTGGTTTCTTAGAACCAAGCTCTTCTCTTGTTGCCGAAGTCGGACTTACTTGGGCTAGAATGACAATTATTACTCAATTAGCAATAGGATCTTATCTAGTATTTTTGATGGATGAAAGTGTATCTAAATGGGGTATTGGATCAGGTATCTCTCTTTTCATTGCTGCTGGAGTTTCTCAGGCAATATTTACTGGAACTTTGAACTGGGAACCGGCTCCAGGAAGCGGTACTGAAACTCCTTCTGGAACTCTTCCTATGATTTTGTGGTACATTAAAAATTCATCTACTCAAGACTTGAGTGGAGGTGGTTACGAAGCTATTTTGTTAGCTCCGCCTAATCCATTAGTTGCTTTAATTGGAACATTTATTGTATTCCTAATTGTTGTTTACGTAGAATCCTCAAGGATTGAGTTGCCTTTAGCCCATGGAAAAGTAAGGGGAGCAAGAGGAAGATATCCTATTAGATTAATTTACGCAAGTAACATTCCTGTAATTTTGATGGCTGCATTGTTGGCAAACGTGAACATGTTTGCTCTCTTGTTTTGGTCCCATCCGACAATGTCTAAGTGGCCAATTTTAGGTCACAATTGGAGACTTGGGGCCTTTGATACTACTGACGGAAGTAATCCTGTACCCACAATGGGGCTTGCCTACTACGTGAACAGGCTAGCGGGACTTCAGGATTGGTTTTTACCTCTGGTAAGTCCTGACAAATATGGTGCATACATGGGTGATCACGAACCATGGCAACTCGTCGCACACATTATCATTTACATGTCTATTATGGTCTTTGGATCTATTGTTTTTGCTAAATTTTGGATTGAAACAACTAACATGGGTCCTGAGGCTGTAGCTAAACAAATTCAGGGNTCTGGTATGCAAATCCCAGGTTTCCGTAGAGATCCTAGAATAGTTGAAAAGGTGTTGGAAAGATACATTCCTACTGTCACAGTCTTCAGTGGAGCTGTTGTTGGATTTTTAGCTGCTGGTGCTGATATGATTGGTACTGTTGGACAATCTTCTGGTACTGGTGTTCTTCTCACAGTAGGAATTATGATACGCATGTACGAGCAAATTGGAAAAGAACAAATGATGGAAATGCATCCAGTTCTTCGAAGCTTCTTTGGCGAGGATTAATGCCGATTTACGGGGAATCCATAATAGGAAAAGATTGCTTTATTGATTCAGATGCCCTGATAGGTTATCCACATGCAAAGGAACTTGAAAAAGAATCTAAAGAAATTGCTGGATGTAAAATTGGAAAAGGATCTATTATACGTCCTGGCTCTGTGTATTCAACTGCTGAATTAGGTGATAATACGAGAACTGGACATAATTTTCTTGTTCGTGAAAATACAGTAATAGGAGATGGTTGTCTAATTGGAACTAATGTTGTCGTTGATAACGACTGTAAAATTGGAAACTATTGCAGTTTTCAAACTGGCGCATACATACCAACCGGAACAGTAATTGGTGATAGAGTTTTTTTAGGTCCTAATGCATCACTTACAAACGATAAAATGCCTCTAAGAACTGAGTATCTCTGTGAACCAATTATTATTGAGAATGATGTTTCAATAGGATCAAATGCAACTATAATGCCAGGTATAACTCTGGGTGAAGGCGCATTTATTGCTGGAGGTGCTGTTGTGACTAAAGATGTCCCTGCTTGGCATTTAGCTAAAGGCTGTCCTGCCGTTTTTAGCGAACTTCCAGAAAATTTAAAAAAACCTAACAGGCTGGGACCATAGAATGAGTATTGTAATAGTTACTGGAGTTCCTGGTGTTGGCAAAAGTACAGTCATGAATGCGGCTAAGGACTTCGGTTATGACATTGTAAACTTCGGGACTACTATGTTTGAAGAAGCACAAAAAGAGGGTGTTTCCAATAGGGACGATTTGAGAAAACTACCTGTTGATGTTCAAAAAAGGTTACAGAAACAAGCTGGTGAGAAGATTGGTCAAATGGACAACGTTATTGTTGATACTCACGCTTCAATACTTACTCCCTCAGGATATCTTCCTGGGCTTCCTGAGTGGACTGTAAAAGCTATTATGCCAAATACTATTGTACTTGTAGAAGCTTTACCTGAAGAAATTGAAAATAGACGATCTAAAGATACTTCGAGAGCTAGAGACAAAGACGACATTGGATTACATCAAAGAATTAATCGTGAATATGCTATAGCTGCAGCCTTTATGACTGGAGCAACTGTTGGGTTTGTTCCTAATAATGATAATAAAATTGATATTGCTGTGGAAGAATTTAAGAAAATTTTAGGAAAATAATGGNTGAAGAAAAACAGACAGTTGAAGACGAGATGAGGCCTCCTGCAATAGGTGGAACTTTTCTGACTATGGCTTTCATGCTTTGGATTATTATTAATCCAGAACTAAGAGACTTTATGGGAGAATCTGCAGGTGCAGTACTAGAACCTCGAATTACCTTTGATTACCAATACCCTGTGTTAACTTTCCTTTTTGCAGGAATTATTATGATCTCATTTACTACAATTATCCGTCATTTCATCATTGACTGGGAAAAAATGGCTGAGATTCAAACTAAAATGGGAGCATATAACAAAGCAATGGGAGAGGCAAGACAGAGTGGAAACGAAGCTAAAATGAAAAAACTCTTTGCAATGCAACCCCAGATAATGATGTTGCAAAGTGAGATGATGTCAAATCAAATGAAACCGATGGCATTTACCATGATAATTGCAATTCCAATAATTATGTGGTTACGAATTTTTGTTAATGGAATGGATTTGCAAGTAATGTCATTACCTTGGGAATCAAATTATAGTCTCGATGATGATTTGTGGATTTTACCTCATTGGATTTTAGTCTACTCTGGATTGTCTTTACCGTTTGGACAAGTTATCATGCGCATCCTGAAAATTAGTTCAAACACAGGATCAAAACAACTACCTTAATCTTCTTTCCAAAATCTTTCCAAAGTTAGTCTTTCAAAGAAATACTTTTCCTCATGAATCACAGTCCTTTTCCAATCGACGTTGAGATCCTTCATTTTACTTGATATAATTAGATAGATACTTCCATCTTTATCAAGGTAATTTTTAGCTTTAGAAAGAAATTCAACTGTAAATTCCGAACCCGTAGGACCGCCTTCTACAGCTAAAGCTAATTCTGGATCATTATAATCATCTGTTGGAGGCAAATAAGGAGGATTACATACAATGGAATTAAACTTACGATCTTGTAATTCTTCAAACATATTACCTTCTATTACTTCGAAATTTACACTATTTTGTTTTGCATTAAATTTTGTTGCTTTTACTGCTTTTGGATTGATGTCTACAGATGTTACAGTATTTTGATTCTTAGCCATATGAATAGATATTATTCCGGATCCACAACCTATCTCTAATACTGAACCTAGATNTTTTGGAAGATGATTNCACATCATCCAGGAGTCTTCAGCTGGTTGATAGACGCCTTTGAATTCTTTTATTTTAATATCTTCCATAATAGACCATAAGAAAGGTTATATAACCCTTTATTTAAATATATATAACTAATGGCGTGGAAAAAAGGTAAAAAGCCAGAACAATATCTATTCACCATCACGGAAGAATTCTCTAATGACTGGAATTCTTTCAAAAATAAAGCAAGTGAAAATAGACAAAATATTAGTGATTTGTTAAGGAGCACAGTAAGTTCTAAAATAAATAATGATAAGAAAAAAAAAGCTTTAGTTCTTAGTCCTCATACTGATGATGCTGAATTAGGCTGCGGAGGGACCATCGCTAAATTAACTGAAGAAGGATGGAATGTTCATGTAATCTATTTTAGTGCGGTAGCAGAAAGATATCCGAATCTTGTTGAGGAAGCTGCAAATTCTGGCAAAATATTGGGAATAACTCACGAAGTTTTAGACTTTCATACTCGTTTTTTTCCGAGAGATAGGCAAGAAATATTACAAGCTTTATACGATCATTCCAGAAGCATAAGTTACGATCTCGTATTTACTCCTACGACCACCGATATTCACCAAGACCATGGCGTTGTAACTGCTGAAGCAAAAAGAGCATTCAGAAATTGTACACTTCTAGGATATGAGCTCCCTTGGAATAATCTATCCGTATCTCTGAATTGTTTTATTCCTCTTGAAGAGAGGCATATCAAGAAGAAAATATTAGCATTAGACTGTTATGATAGTCAGAAACACAACCCTTATTTTAACGAAAAATTTTTCAGATCTGTTGTAAAAATGAGAGGTATACAATTATCAAGTCCTTTTGCTGAAGGGTTTGAGACGATAAAAGTGAGGTTAGACCAACTAATATGAAAAAAATCGCAATGGTTCTTGGTCACGATTTACTTATTCCTAATGAAGATACTCGAGTTTATCGAGAAGCTATAGCTCTAATAAATGCAGGATATGAAGTAACTGTCTTTTGTTGGTCAAGGCGATTAGAAAAATATGATACAAAGTGGGAAGTAGAAAAAGATGGAATTAAAGTTGTTAGAGTTTTTGAAGATTTAGATGGTGGCTTTTTTTCAAAGGTGAAAAGCTTTAGAAAGGCTTTGAAAAAACTAGAGGAAAAAGTCAGTGAATATGAACCTCACCTCATTCATGCTCATGATCTAGAAGTTCTAGATGTTGCTGTTAATATCAAAAATAGATCTGGTACAAAAATTATTTTTGATTCGCACGAGGATTGGCCAATGATGGAATCAGTTCAAAATTGGTTCATTGGTAAGTATTATGAAAGAAAACAAAATAAGTTAATTGGGAAAGTGGATGCATTACTAACTGTCTCTGATGAGTTGGCCCTCAGATTAGGAGGAGGTACTGTGTTGTATAATTCTGAATTATTGGAAACTGTAAACGAACCTGTTTTACATGATCGCTTCGGATTAGATGGGGTAGTTGCAGGATATATTGGAGGCTTAAGGAAACCAATTTTAGAAGAAATTCTTGATGCCGCTTCCAAGGTAAATGCACTCAGTGTTCTAATTGTTGGAGGCCCACCTAAAGGACACTCTGGCTATACCGATATGATTGCTGAACTTGAAGAACTTGCTGTAGAAAAAGGCGCAAACGCAAAGTTCACAGGGCCATTGCCTTACAGTATGATGAATGAATGCTATGCTGCATGCGATATTCTGATAGTAGGCCATTATGTTGACGAAAGAATGAGAGGATATGCGCTTCCGAAAAAATTGTTAGACTCTATGGCCTACAAAGTTCCCGTTATAGTAGGGCCATATGAAGCACGCCAAAAAATTGTTGAAAGATATGATTGTGGTATTGTGACTGACGATTGGGCTGAAGCATTAACGAGATTAGCAAATGATAAAGCATTAAGAAAAAAAATGGGCGAAAACGGCTATAAAGCATTTAAAATGAATTATTCTTGGGAACTTCAAGAGAAAAAAATGCTTGAAGTATATGATGAATTATTGGGAGCGGAGAAATAATGAGAGTTTTGTTAACTGGAGTAGGGTGCCCTGGAGCTCATGCGCTAATTTCTAATTTAAAATTACAAGATGAAAATATTTTCATATTGGGTACAAATGCTAACGAACAAGCTATTGGTAGATGGATCTGTGATGATTTTGCCGTAGTTCCCTGGGCATATGAAGAAAATTATGTTGATTCTATAGTTGATTTAATTAAAAAATATAACATTGATATTGTATTTCCGCAAACATCATGGGAAATGTTTCATCTCTCAAAAGCAGCTCATAGAATTGAGAAACATTGTAGGCTTTTAGCCTCTGATCATGAGCTAGTTGCAATCTGTGAAAATAAATATCTCATGTATAAGCATTTTGAAGGGAAAATAGAAGTGCCTGAATTTTACCTAGTTAAAACTATGAATGACCTAATTGAGGCTGCTAAAAAATTAGGATATCCTGACAAAGATGTTGTATTCAAACCTCCAGAGGGTAAAGGCGCTCGAGGTGTTAGAGTTTTGACCGAAAAATCTAACCGATATGATCTTCTGTTTAATGGAAGGCCTTTTGCAAAATATATCTCAATGGATGAGCTCAAATCTACTGTTGGTGAGAATGAAATACCTGAACTCATGATAATGGAATATTTAGATGGTGTAGAATTAAAAATCGATCCTATTTTACATAACGGAGAAATGCTAACTTGTTCTGTTAAAAATAGGTTAAATTTTGCATCTGGTTTAGCAATGGGATTTGAAATGATTAAGAATCAAGCTGCTCTCGATTACGCTAGAGAATTATTGGAACATTTACCAATGGACTATTGCATTGATATTTCAACAAGAGGTGGTGTTTTAATGGAGATTAATCCTCGTGTTTCAACTTATATCTATGGTGAAAATTATTGTCCTCCTTACTTATCTTTGAAACTAGCAATGGGCGAAATGACTTCGGATGAAGTTCGAACTTATCAGAAAGAACTACCAATTGGCAAAAAAATGTTTAGATATTATGGACAAATAGATTATTAGTTTTACAAAATGATTAAGATGCTTCAACTACAGTCTCGTTTAACGATCCCATCATTACAACTATTACTAAAATTGCGACAATTGTCAAAATAATCCATATAAGTGCTGCATAAGATATGTATTTTAGATGATCATTCATTTGCTCCAAATTTTGGTTCAACTTTTTATTGAGTGACAGTAACGTATTGTCTATGTTTTCCAAATGCTCTTCAGAGGTCATTTCTTCATCTAACATGGCTTGCTAGAGACAGTTATTTATCTAATTTAGCGTCTATTAAGTTTAAACAAAATAAGTCAAAATCCCGCTAACTAATATCTTAAAGATAATAAACTTGATAATTAAATTCGTCAAACATTTAGCAATTATTGCAAATGTAAATCAATTTGTTATCTGTTGATACAGCTTCTATTGTTGATTTATTCTGCATGCACATTTCACAAATGACGGATTCAAAATATTCATTTGTAGTAGTTTTAAACATAGTAATTTGTCGGGTCACAAGTATATAAATGTTAAAATCTAGTGGGTAAAATAACTTAACTAATTTTAAGATTAGTGCACTACAACAATGCAATGAAAAGCCAACAAAAATGGCGCCAGGGGAGAGATTTGAACTCCCGAGGGATTGCTCCCAGTGGCTTTCGAGGCCACCGCAATACCGGACTATGCGACCCTGGCTAATTATGTCCAGATATGTTAGAACTTAATGTTCACGGTAACTATTTTTGCTCCTTTCCCAGTGAATTTTTATGGAATGGCAAGTAACAATTGATGATGATGTTAGAAAAATTAAACTTCCTGATGGAAGTACAGCCAATGATCTTGTAAATCATTTGGATTTACATCCTGATGGAGTTTTGGTAGTTACTGATGAAGAAAAAATGAAACCCATCCCTCTCGTTGTAGCTTTACCTCAAAAGCCTATTAGAATTATTCTAGTGGCTTCTGGAGGATAACAAACGATATTATTTATTAGTCTAGAATACATGTGTGTAGAGGCTTAGTAACTTATGGCAAAGAAATCAGTGAAAAAGGAGACAACTGCAAAGAAGAATACTCCTAAAAAATCCTCTGCCAAAAAGAAAGCTGCACCTAAAAAAAATGAAATCAAAAAAAATACACCCAAGAAAAATTCTACCACCAAACAAACTAAATTAGAAACAAGAAAAAAAGGGAAATTAACCGTCAGTCAAAGAGAAAGAGACGAAATTGACGCGGTAATGGATGCCTTGTGGACTTTTGTGGGTGCTTTAAAGAATTCTTGGGAAAATGCACGACCTATTTTACTTGCTGGAATCTTTATTGGACTGATAGGAGTTACTTTTTCTGGATACGGACAAGAACTCGTCGGTGTCGAACAGTCAGGAATTTGGTACGCAATTACTGAAGATCCAGATGACTTAGAATCTTCCTTCGATCCCGTTTTCAATAATAGACAATATTTAGAATATTCAAATGGAGATGAGATTCGAATCGAAGGAAAATTAACCAGTATTCGATACTTTGGAGATATTGAAGATGGACTTTATCCTATTCCTCCCGACGGGCTGGACCCTGCTGTAGCTCCAGGAGATAGTTATAAGATATTGAATCCTGGAGACACAAATTCATTGTTCCCTGTTCTATCTGAGAATAACAGTGAAATGAATATTAATTTCGCAAGTGGTTTAGAATTTCAGAGAATACACTTCAATAGTACTGATTTAGACGCTGCAGTTTTTACAAATGTCAAATTTACTGATGTTCTCTTTTCTGATTATTCTTTTACAGACTCTTTCTTCATTGATTGTGTTTTTGAGAGAGTTACCTTCGCGAATGTTGATTTTAGTAAATCCGTAATGTCTAACGTCTACCTTTGATGCTGTTTTGTTCAATAATGTAACCATGGATTCTAATCGAATTGAAAACAGTAATTTAGATACCTTCTTGGTTCGAAGTTCTACTTTCACCTCAGTTACTTTTGATAAAACTAAAATCACCGGAACTAAATGGTCTCAATCTGCATTAAGGGAGGGCATATTCCAAAGAAGCACGATGGATGTTGTAATTTTTAGGGATTTAGAAGTCAATAATTTCTACTTGATTGACTCAAAGATTAACTACAATTTTGATGTTCCACTTACTTCTACTTTTGATCATACCTTTATTGAACTCGGAGAAGCTATTGTTGTTGTAGGTGGAAATGTCGAAAGCGAATATGCTGCCGGAGCTCATCTTTATTTTGGAAATGCTAAAGTCAAATTGGGAGGATTGGCTGCTGGAACTGCTCCAACATACGGTGGTTGGGAACCTGGAAGTGTGACTGGTCAAGGTTTCCAAAAATTAAATTCNGGCAACTTATCTGTAAACTTAAATTACGAATACATTTATTCAGACTCAAAAGATGTTGATATCACTTTTTGGTGGAATATTGCGTTTGATTGTATTGCAATATTAGGTCTTGGAATTCTGATATATGCTATTGGTGGGCCTAGTGCAATGCTCGGGCTTTTCAAGTTTCTTTCTCCATTCATTATGACTGGTGCTTTCTTTGTTGTAATGTTTTTGAGCATGGGTCAGAGAGAATTCTTAATTCTTTCCCAATTAATGCTCGTTTATTTCGTTCCACCATTTGGTAAAGGTACTGTTGTTCCGCTTGGAATTGCAGGCGGAGTTGACCCTTGGGCTATTGCAATCTGTACTGCGTTTGTTGATATTGCAGTAGGTGTATTCTTAACTTGGAATTTCGATTTGGCAAAGAAGATTCCATTTATTGGAAGTGGAATTAATCGAATTCAAATTAAAGGAAAAGCTATGCTGAAAGATTTACCATGGCTGGAAAGAGCTTCTTTTGTTGGTATTGTAGTATTTGTTATGTTCCCGTTCCAAGGTTCAGGCGCTGTTGGAGGAACTATCTTAGGAAGAGCTATTGGGTTATCACCTAATAGAAACCTGAGTGCGGTAGCTATCGGGGCAATAAGTGGATCGTTAATTCTATCTGCTTCTGTTGTTTATGGATTAGGTGTTTTAGCTATCTTGGCTCCTTTACAAATTGCTGTTACTGTGATGTTCATTGGATTGTGTTTGGTTATCTACTATCTCTATCAACACTGGGAAGAAATCAAATTGGAAGATGTCTCTCAAACTTTTGGCGATGTTTCTCAAACCCTTGGTTTACACAAAGAAGGACTC
>FUFK010046874.1_pt1 | contig 36806 bp, 39 predicted proteins | sample 1021851 | NCBI WGS metagenome assembly FUFK01 (sample SAMEA51879418, study PRJEB19060) | metagenome | reverse complement strand
GCATCATGAAGTTATTGATTTTTCTTGTTTCTGCTTTTGTTTTATCTCCGTAGAAATCTTGCCTATCCCTGAGTTCTCGAATCTCATCGTTTTTTGCTTGAAACCATTCCCATATTGTGAGCGAGTCTGACTCTATTGTTACCGTTGTGAATTTGATTTCGCCTACAGGTTCGAAAGTATCTGTTCCCTCTATGCTTATTTTTTCGATTGTTGTGGGTGCACTTCCTGGTGAGAGCGCGACAACGTCTACCCCAATGAACGACACCGGAACGAATCGGATAAATAAAACGGTTGATATTACGAAAAGCAATACCCCTAAGAAGATCTTTTCGCTTTTCTTCATTGGGTTACNTTTGGTGTGTGTATTGAATTCTTGAGCGTTTTGCTGTTCTGTCATAGAAAGAAGAGATGGAGTTCTTTCAGTGTATGTTCCTTCAGCGTGGTTTTGTCTTCGGGTAGGGACAATGATTAAGAAACAATTACGTTTTGAATGTTCTACTATTGATGGTGTCTTCAATCATTTAGGAGTTACGTGACCGACCCGCTTCGACAACCTCTTTCAGGCCCGCTGGGGTTAACAGAACGTCTTTCGAAACATAAGGCTGTAACGGGCTTGAAAGCGCGAGTCCGTTGGTACGAGAGGGTAATGAGCTTTATTGGGTTGCTGGTTCTAGTAGGGATTATGGGTTTACTTTTGGCCTTCAGTGTTGGTCTTGTAGCTATAGGTGGAAGAATTTTGCTTGATGTGATTGTGAGTTGATTCGTGAATTGTGAAGAAGATGCTCTGGAATTTACTCATTCAGGAATTGAACGCCGTCAGCAACTCGTTCAACTAGCAAGAGAAGGTGATCTTTCTTTAGCGAGAGAGTTATGTGGTGATGNTGATCCTCGGGTNCGGGCATCATCNNTAGCGGTTCTTTTGGAAAACGATGCGTTAGATGAGTCGCTCATCGCTCTAGGGTTGAGTGACCGTCACCCTTTAGTGAGGATGTCNNTGGCGCGTGCNGCNGCTCAGAACTCCNCNATANCTNTGCTTNAGCTTTTNANTGATGANGACNCNNCAGTTGTTGAGATTGCGTGTTGGGCAGCCGGTGANCAAACAGNACNTNNNGACTCANTNATTGANGCNCTATCNGNGATTGCANTANAGCATGAGGATGCGTTATGTNGNGAATCNGCTGTTGCNGCGTTNGGAGCNNTAGGGGACGNCAGAGGTTTGGAAAGTATTCTTGAAGCTACTCAAGATATTGCGACTGTGAGGCGAAGAGCTGTTATTGCGTTGGCTCCTTTTGAGGGTCAGGCNGTNACNGATGCTTTGCAGCTTGCNCTTAGTGATAGAGATTGGCAAGTGCGGCAGGCTGCAGAGGACCTGACCACATATTTATCAGAGTAAGTTACCTTCTTTGTCTGAGTGATGGGTCGTCCATAAACATTGCACGGACTGATTCAAATGATTCGATGCATCGGCCTGCGCCGAGGACNACTGCTTCTAATGCGTTNGGCACAATGTTAACAGGCACATCTGTTTCTTGGCTGAGNCGAGTGTCGAATCCTTTGAGTAATGATCCGCCTCCTACAAGNTTTATTCCTTGCACGATGATNTCTTGCGCGAGTTCTGCTGGGGCTTGCGATAGGCATGAAACTGCGCAATCGATCATTGCAGTAACGGATTCATCTATAGCTGACCGAATCTCTTGGGGAGAAACAATAATTACCTCTGGAAGGCCACTGGCAATATGTCTTCCGCGTACCTCAGCTCTGAGTTCTTCATCAATTGGAGCGGCGGAACCTATGGTTAATTTGATTTGTTCAGCAGTTCGTTCACCGATTGCTACACCGTATTCAGCCTTGATGTAGTTTTGGATTGCTGTATCGATATCGAATGAACCGACCCGTACAGCTTCGAGGGCGACAACACCCCCCATTGAGATAAGCGCTGTTTCTGTTGTGCCACCACCCACATCCACGATTAGGTTCCCCATGGGTTCATTGATTGGTAGACCTGACCCGATNGCGGCAGCGAGCGGTTGCTCNATGAGNCGNGCATCTGCGGCGCCTGCTCTCCGGGCGGCTTCGGTAACCGCTCTTCGTTCAACTGCTGTAATTGCTGATGGTACGCAAATGACAACTCTTGGCCTGTTGAAACGAGAGACGCCGACGCGCTCAAGTAAGAGACGTATCATTCGTTGCGTTACATCAAAATCTGTGATTGCCCCATGGCGTAAAGGCCGGACCGCAACGATGTAGGCAGGTGTTCTTCCAATCATTTGCCAGGCTTCTTCACCCATAGCCAGGACTTCGTTTGTGTTTTCGTTGAGNGCTATTACGGANGGTTCATTGAGGACNATGCCTCNTCCTCGTGAATAGACAAGNGTNTTTGCAGTTCCGAGATCGATAGCGAGGTCNCGTGCCATTTATTCGTTNCGTTTTCTCTTTGCGTCGGGTGCTATTGCGTCTAGTCCAGCGCGGAAATCTTCAATTGACGAATTGAAACTAGTTTTCCTTTCACGTGTAAANANCCAGATGACGAATGTNCCTACAANAAAGACTACCGCTGCCGCACCGAGGAATAATAAGGGGCTCATTGGCGAACTTCTCCTTCATCAAGTAGTTCTTCTATTTCTTGAATGTGTTGTGGTTCTAGACCCCAACTTTCACCACTTTCCCAGATTTCTCGTTTCCATATGGGGACGGTTGACTTTAATGTGTCAATGCAGAATCGTGATGCTTCGAAGGCGTGATCTCTGTGCGGTGAACTTACAGCGATGACTACTGCAGAGTCGCCGATTTCGACTTTGCCGATTCTGTGGATCATCACGATTTTGACTATNGATGGCCANTGCAATCTTGCTCTGTCGGCTATGGCTTGAAGCCTTGGGATTACCTGTTGTTCGTATGCTTCGTATTCTAGGAGGGTTACGTTGTTTCTTCCTTCGCTGTGGTTGCGTGCTATGCCGTTGAAACTGACTATTGCGCCTGTGGAGGGGTCTGANACCCAGTGGGTGGCTTCGTCAACTGGGAGGGGTTCTGCGCTTAAGCCGATCCAGGTATTGTCGGTTTTGGAAGTTTCCATGTTTCTATGTTAGGGGTGCTGGCTTGTCTCTACTCCTTGAGGGTTTAATTCTTGTGTTTTAGTGGGTGCNGATTATTTTGAAGANTTTTGTCCTAAGGTTTTGGAATGGGTGGAGATTCAGAGGAAGATTATTTCATTTTGCCTCCGCCTGCGTTGGAGAATCGGTTGTGGCGTCATCCGGCCGAAGTCGGTCAACTGAAGCGAATGAAACGTTCGATGGGGTATTTCCGTTTGTTTGGGAAGGCTGCGGTTGCTGTGGGTGTGTATCTTTTGTGGGGTAGAGACTTCTTGAGTTTCGTGTTTTAATTCTCGTCCCTTAGGTGCTGTATGAGGCGAGAAATGAGGAANGTGATGAGCCCNCCTACGAGGATTGCGCCGATGAGGGAGGCTCGTTGTCGTTGCTTAGCGTTCATGTTTGACCATGGTTTTGCTGGTGTGCCGTCTATGTATGCTTCGGCGTTTGTGTAATCGGGTTGCCAGCCGGCATCTTTGAGTCGTTGGTTGGAGATGATCCATGGGTGCATGGTGTAGGGGGTTAATCCGGGAGGGGTTGGCGCTATTTTGTATCGCCAGGAAAANCGGCCGAGTTTGTCNGCCATTTCTTCTTTGAGTCGTAGTCGTGGGATTCTNCCGCTGAGTTCTTTACATACTTCTGCTTCGATGTATCCATCGGGGGCTACGTTGTAGGCTCCGCTTAGCTCTCCCCTGCTTGCGAGACATACAGCGGATGCTAGATCGTCGAGGTGGAGAAATTGGGCGGGTGGGTCGTTATCTCCGGCATCAATGATTGCTGATGCTTTGAGTGATCGAGCGACCCAGCTTATTTGTCCTTTTGCTAGCGCTGTTGTTGGGCGCAGGATGACGACTTCAGCGTTTGGATGTTTGGATTTCCATTCGGTTGCGATGTTTTCGATTTCGGTTTTTACGGAGGCGAATGAGAAATCTGGATTTGGGTTGATANCTGCGTTCTCGGTTATTGGTATTTCGTTTGTCGGCCATGCTCCGTACACCATGGCGGATGACAGGAGTACTATTTTTTTGATTCCGACTGCTGATGCGGCTTCAAATACTCGTCGTGTTGCGTCTATTTCTGCGCCNCCGGCATCCATTCCATCGCTGCTGGGTCCGAATGATGTAGCGAGGTGGATGAGCGAATTTGCTCCTTCGAACACTGGTTTCAAGTCGTCTGTTTGGAGGTCTAGTTGGTGGTGGTAGACGCGTCTGTGATTGGGCATTTCGGGGCGTGTATCGATGGCGAGTATTGCTGCGACGCCGTCTGTTTCGGCGAGTGTTTTGCATACACGTGTTCCGATGGACCCTGCTGCTCCTGTGACGATAAGCGTTTCCATAGCCTCCCTCAACTTTTGGCTGTTGTGTTTTCGCTTTGCTCTTAGGTACTAGCACTTTACCTAAAAAAGCCTTTCTCGGCGATTTTTAATGCTTAAATACTCAATTCATCAATTAAATATTTAAAGCATATTTACCTCTTAGTTACTGTCTCAAAATATTTAGTTCACTTCAAGCAGGCATCATTGACGCATGAACTTCTCATTAAACAAAGTTTTGGAATGGTATGGGTCGCATATCTCACGTTACGGATGGTCAGACGCCTACGGGAATGTAATTCCTCCAAGATTAACTGAGTCTTTTATCAATGAAGATCAAGGTTCTGATACCGACCCTTGGGAACAAGAATGGGATAAAGAATGGGACTATTTTGATGAAGAACTCTCTCTTTAGAAAAGATCATCTCTCAAAACCACTGTGTAGTTAATATCAACCTCCCCCACCGAGAAATTAGGCCACCCCTCTACTAATGTGGCCTAATTTCTTGTTCTTGTTAAGAAGTTTATAAACTAAGAGTAACGATTTTGTTATAGAGGTTGCGCATGGATAATGATAACCCTTTCGAAGGCATCCCTTTCTTCGGTGATTTTGAAAAGTTATTTGGTGGTGGGCAAGACCATTGGTCAACTGCAAAGCAAATCGCTGTACAAATGGCTGCCGGTGAGGAAGGAGATTCTAATGTTGACCCCTCTCATAGAATCGCCCTTGAAGAGTTATCTCGAGTTGCGCAGTTACACGTCTCGGATGCTACTGGTTTGGACTCTCGCGATGCGACAGTAGTGCCTGTTACGCGAACTGAGTGGGCGCATGCGACTATTGAAGCGTATCAACCCCTATTTGAGGAATTGAATGCGTCGCTAGGTAAGAGTTCGCGCAACGAAATTGAAAGCAGCGACCCGATGGGGGCAATGTTTGGGCAGATGATGCAATTTCTGGGTCCGATGATGCTTGCTATGACGGCGGGTTCAATGGTTGGTCACTTAGCGCAACGTGCATTGGGGCAATATGATCTTCCGATTCCGCGCGAACAGGATGCGCAGGTCAGGATCATTACCAGAAATGTTGAAACGTTCGGGCAAGAGTGGAGTCTCCCCTCCGAAGAATTATTACTATGGGTGTGTTTAAACGAGATCACCTACTACACCATTTTCCAATTGGACCATATTCGCAAACGGTTTAGTGATTTGCTGATGGAATACGTGGGTGCGTTTGAAAGTAATCCTTCTGGACTTGAAGAGAAGTTACAACAAATTGATATGACGTCTCCGTCAGCTATTGAGGATTTGCAGAAATCGTTGGGTAGCCCAGAAGTGATTTTGGGAGCGATGCAAAGTGAAGAACAAAAGTTTATTCTGCCAGAACTTGAAGCCACAACAGCAGTGATCGTTGGGTATGTTGACCATGTAATGGATTCAGTGGGTAAGGGACTTATTGGATCGTATGAACAGATTACCGAAGCGATGCGTCGTCAACGTGTAGAGGCCGATCCATCTGACAGGTTTATTGAACGATTGTTAGGTCTTGAACTGACTCAAGCTCAGGTTGATAGAGGCACGAATTTCGTGAATGGGGTTCTTGAACGTGCTGATACTGCNGGTTTGGGTCGTTTGTGGGAGGATTCAAAAAATTTCCCTACTCCAAATGAAGTGGATGCTCCTGGTTTGTGGTTAGCTCGTTTGGATATTCTTGACTGAACTCTTTTAGAAGAGTTTGAAATTGTCGTCCTCGGGGTCTTGTGGAAACGGATTGAATGGTTCTAGTTTTTTCTCCATGACCGGTGCTTTTTGTTCTTGCGGTGGTTCCTCGATTTTGGGTTGTTCTTCGACATCTGGTTTTTGAATTAAGTTTTTTAGGAGACCCAGTATGCCTTCCGTTGGTTGTGTTCCCGAATTGTTCCCTAGTAGGTAGGTGATTGCTGCTGTTCCGCCAGCGATGGCGAGCATGAGGAAACCGAGTCGTGCTGGGAGTGTGAAGATGACTGGTATGAGCGCTGCGAAGACCCAAATGAGTTGAAAACGTGTTTCGAATCGTGCGAATGATCGCCCGTAGTTAGCGTCGGGTGCATCGCGTTGGACGATTGAATCAAACGCGAGTTTCCCTGAGCTGACTGATAATCCGACTGCTAGGCCTACGACGAGGGCTCCGCTTATTCCCCCTGCCCATAATCCTAGGATGGCGATGCTGGTTATCGTGAGTAAAGCGCCGAGTAGCATTCGTTCTTCGCTGATTCGTGTTCGTATTTTGGGTGCGATAATTGATCCGATTAATCCGCCGATGACGCTGCATGCAACGACTGCTCCGAGGGCTATGGCTGAGGAACCGTCTGCGCCGATATCTGTTGCTAAGAGGTCTTCATGGAGTTTGCTGCCAGTTGCTGTTCCTATACCTGAGAGGTCTAGGTCATCAGTTCCGCCTCTGTATGCAAATGCTACGAGGAAGGTGAAGAACCCAATGATGCCTCTGAGGACTCCCATGCTGTTAGCTGCTCTGGTGATTCCTGCAGAGCGGAGTTCTTCTTTTTCGTCTTCTTGTTCAGCTGTTGGTGCGATAGTTGTTTTGGGTAGGCGTAGAGAGGCTAGACCGGCAAAGCCGAACGTTATCGCTGCGAGGACAACTGACCAGCCTGGTCCTCCTATGAGTTGGGCTAGGGCGGCAGGTGCCGCTCCGGAGAAACCAGCAATTCCTGATAAGAACGCGAGTCGGGCGTTTTTCTCTACGAGCTGTTCATGTGTTTCTACAGTGGTTGGAACGACTGCTGCTTTAGCGATGGCATAACTTTTTTGTAGAACAAGGATTGTGAACGCTAGTGGGAATAGGAAAAGTGAGTCAAGGTTTGAGACCATGAGTGCAGCTGTGATCACGCGTAAAATGTTTATGGCGAGGATCATGAGTCTGCGTCCACCCGCGTAGCGGTCAATGACTGGGCCAATTAGTGGGCTCACGACGGCGAATGGGGCGATTGTTAACGCGAGGTAGAGGCCTACTCTCCATCGGGCAGCGCTTGGATCAATGGAGAAGAATAACGAACCGGCGAGGGCGACTGTAATCATTGCATCGCCGGCGGCTGAAAGGGCGTGGACTCTGCTTAGTCTTACAAAAGGTGAGAGAACAAATTTGCCTTTATTTGTTTTCGCAGCTGTTGTGCTTACTTCGCCTTTGAAGAAATCGGGTTGTGTTTCAACGTTGTCGTCCACGTAACGAGTCTAGGAGTTACCTAAGCAAAGCGCATAAAATTTGCTTAGGTTCTGTTCAGAGTCAAGGGGTATCCACAAACTTATATCCGACGCCCCGAACGGTGATTATTGACATTGGTTTACTTGGGTCCTTTTCAACTTTTGATCGTAAACGTTTTATGTGGACGTCAAGTGTTTTTGTATCGCCTACATAGTCGAATCCCCAAACTCGGTCAATCAGAACGTCTCTCGTGAGTACTCTCCCAGCGTTCTCAAGGAGAAGTAGAAGTAATTCAAATTCTTTCAATGGAAAATCAACTATTTCGTTGCGTACTTTGACCTCATATTTATCAATATCAATTTGAATATCACTAACTGTAATTACTCTTCCTTCACTGATAGCTTCAGTTTCATCGGACCAATTTGACCGGCGAAGAAGTGACCGCATGCGCGCAACGACCTCTCGCAACCGATACGGTTTTGTCACATAATCGTCAGCTCCAACTTCAAGGCCTACGACAGTATCTATTTCTTCACCTTTTGCTGTCACCATTATTATCGGCACTTTTGATTCTGTTCGTATTTCTTTGCAAACATCTAATCCGGAAATTTTCGGAAGCATTACGTCAAGGAGAATTAAGTCAGGTTTAAATGTCCGAAATAGTTCGAGTGCCATTAAACCATCTTCTGCTACTTTGACATCAAAACCTTCACGATCTAGACCAACTTTTAAGGCTTCAACAAAGCTCTTTTCGTCTTCTACGACCAATACTTTGGGTAAATTTTGGTTCATGATGTTGCCACCTCATTTTCGTGGAGTAAAGACAGAGAAGCATGGCCCTTTTCAGATTTGGGTTCTACAGAATTTATTGGGAATTGTATAAAGAATGTAGTTCCCACCCCTTCTGTTGATTCGATGCGTATTACTCCTTCGTGATTTACAATGACATGGCGTACAATCGCCAAACCAAGTCCTACTCCTGAGCCTGAATGGCTTCTGTCCACACAATAAAATCTTTCAAATATGCGATCAAGGTCNTTTGTTGGTATGCCAATGCCGTTATCGCTGATTTCGACTTCTATGAAATCATCTAATTGTTGAACCGTTAGATGGACATTGCCTTGATTGATTCTTTTATACTTTACGCTGTTCTCGAGGATGTTATAGAAGGCAGATGTTAACTGTAATTCGTCTCCAAAAAGGTGGGCTGGTGCAGGAGGAAATGAGGTTAAAACAGTAACTTCGTTCTGNTTAGCAAAGNTGTTCACCCGATCTATTGCTTGTTCAATACATTTCAGTAGGTCGATCTGATTAAATGAGTCTGTTGACCCATGCTCTATGCGGCTAAGGGAAAGAAGGTCATCAATAGTTTCGGATAATCGCTCAGTTTCCTGCAGAATGTTCGGTGCAAACTTTTGAACAAGATCTGTATCGGGTTCACCTAATAAGGTTTCGGTTAGAAGAGCTATGGCGCCTATAGGTGTTTTAAGTTCATGACTTATATTTGAAATAAAGTCCCTCCNAACTGACTCAAGCCTCTCTTGTTCTGATATGTCTTCAATGGTTACTACAGAACCTATTTGATTTCCCTCGATTGAAAGTTCTCTGAGGATAATATAAAAAGTTTTTTTTCTGGAATGAGTTNCTGAGGANGGGTGAGAATTATCAAAAACATCTAATTCTTGATCTATAACTTCCTGTCCATCGCGAGTTTGAAATAATTCATCGATCGCATCAGCAATTAACGCGCCACTATGAACTCCTGAAAGAAAAGAAGATGCATACGGGTTTGTATGAATCAATTGATCATCCTGCCCATAGATCGCTATTCCATAATTGAGAGAATCAAGTGCGGNNATAAGTTGTTGGCGAAAAGCATCAGCTGTGATTCTTTGCTCCTCAATTTCATCTATTGCTTTGGCTAGTCCTCTTAGAGCTANCTCAACAGTTTCNGATTGCACAATTTTCTGTGAAAGACCCTTTGTCAGATCGTCTATGGAATGGATGGTTTTCTTTTGTTTGTTGAGTTGCTTTACGCTGACATACATTGCTGCGCATGAAACGGCGAGAGCGCACAGTATCCAGATCAAATTCTCGCCCTTTTTATTGGAAGGTACAAGATTTGCATGTTTTAGTCCTTATCAAGTTCCTTTGCGCCGATACCAGGTTCTAGTCGTATCTGAGCTCTAGCTGCGCCGGTATTTTCAGGTTTCCATCCATTAACTATATATGAGACCCTTTCCCCAACATTTACAGCATGGTCACCTATACGCTCGTAATACCGACACACAAGTGCTAGTTGAACAGAAAGATTGAGCTCCATCTCACTATTTGTGTGCCCCGATAGTACTGCCTTGACAGTTTCTTCATTAAGTTCATCTAAGCGGTCATCAATATCGTCCAATGCTGATGCTAAGCCCGAATCTCCTTCTATATAGGAATCAATTGACAAACGAAATAATCTTGCTGCCTCATCACTCATCTGTTGGATCAGTCCTCTGACCTCAGGATTGATAGTGNTCCCATGCATGCGACGAGCTGCTTTACATATGTTGGACATGAGGTCGCCGCATCGTTCTACTTCACCGTTTATCCATAGCGCTCCAGTGATAGCTCTTAAGTCAGATGCCATTGGTTGCTGCAATGCCAGTACCTGGTAGCAACGCTCCTCTAATTCAATTGACATAGCATCAATCACATCATCATTACTGATCAATGTTTCAGCTGCTGCCATATCGCCGGCAAGGAATACTTCAGTTCCTCTGACTATGGCNTCTGAAACCCTGCCTGCCATTCTAACTATTCCATTTTTTATAGAGTCCAACTCTTCATGAAACGTTTTCCTTAGTTCTTCACTCAAAATCTATTCTCCTAACTATCCAAATCTCCCAGTAACATAATTTTCAGTGCGTTCATCATTTGGGTTTGAAAAAATAATATCTGTGCTTCCAAATTCGACTANTATGCCTGTTCTCATATCACTATCTTCTGCGATCTCAACTGAAAAGAACGCTGTCTGGTCAGATACTCTTGCCGCTTGTTGCATATTGTGAGTCACAATGACTATTGAATACTCATCTTTGAGTTGAGCCATTAATTCTTCTATTCTTCCTGTCGCTATTGGATCAAGNGCNGANCANGGCTCATCCATAAGCACAACATCAGGATTTGTAGCTATTGCCCTTGCGATACATAATCTTTGCTGTTGCCCTCCTGACATGCCTAAAGCTGAGCTTTTCAGTCGATCTTTTACTTCGTCCCATAATGCAGCTTTCCGCAATGAGGATTCTACGAGNTCATCCATCTCTGAGCCTTTGTTGACTTGGCCAGCTATTTTGGGACCGTATGCCACGTTGTCATATATTGACTTTGGAAAGGGATTTGGTTTTTGGAAAACCATTCCTATTCTTCGTCTCACTTCGACTGGGTCGACTGCTTTATCGTATAAGTCGACTCCTCTNTATTTGAGATCGCCGGTGACTCGGGCTGTTGGGATGAGGTCGTTCATGCGGTTGAAGCTGCGTAACATGGTTGTTTTTCCGCAACCTGAGGGGCCGATGAAAGCTGTGATTTCATTGGTAGCAATATCCATATTTACGTCTTTGACCGCTCTGAAATCTGCGTAATAAACATTGAGGTTGGAAACTTCAAATATATTATTTTCGCTTGACGCTATTTCTTCTGAGGTTTCATCCATGGTTATCCGATCAGCTTAATTCGTTCTTTTGTTCTCAAAGTAATTCCTGAGGAGTATGGCTACTATATTGGCGGAGATCACAACCGCTAGCAATACGAGAATCGCTCCAGCTGTAGCTGCATTCCAATCACCTATAAAAGCTGGTTTTTTAGCTAGTTGAGTGATCATGAGTGGCATTGCAGTAAATCGTTCACCAAGTTGTTCAAGCTCAAATAAAGAACTCTTAGGTCCGAGAGACCCTAAGACACCACCCACGAGGATAAGTGGAGCTGCCTCTCCTAATGCTCTTGCTAGAGATAGCAACGTGCCGGTGAAGATTCCAGGTGCTGCGTAAGGGAGTACATGATGTTTTATGACTTCCCACTTTGTTGCCCCGACACCGTAGCCGCCTTCTCGTAAAGCTTGTGGAACTGCTCGTATGGCTTCTGCGGATGTGATGATAACGATAGGTAAGACGAGAATAGCTAGTGTTGAACCTGCAGCTGCCGTTGTTGAACCTAAATGCTTTTCTATTGAATTTGGATAGAAGCCGTCAAGGGCTCTTACAAAGATTGCGAGGCCAAGAACCCCGTATACTACTGAGGGCACTCCAGCAAGATTACGGATATTAAGTTCAATAAAGCGAGTAAGTCGGGTATCTCGGGCGTATTCTTCNAGATATATTGCGGCACCTATTCCTATTGGGAATGCAAAAACAACTACGAAGACACCAATCCAAAANGTTCCTCGGAGTCCTTCAAAGATGCCGTAGGTNTTAGCACGGCTACTTGAGTTACCAGTAATGAAATCCCATCCGCGGTCTAAAAGGAATCCGGAACCGTCACCAATGACATCCCAAAGAACTGCTCCGAGAATAACTACTCCAAGACCTAAACCAAGGAACAGGCTTNTNCTGAAAAGAAATCCGGAGAAATCAAACGAGTTACCTTCAAGGTCTTTAGCAATTTTTGATTTCGCGTACTCTGCGCCTGAATTTAAAGTAGATAAAGCCATAACTCGTCCTAATAAACCATTCGTACTCTTCGGACAAAACGGTCAGCTACGAGATTAAGTAGAAGTGTTATCACGAATAAAAGTAAACCAAGGAAATAAAGGCTTTGCAGGGCTACACCTTCTGAAAGCCGATCTGAAGGCGCTGTCGTGGCTGCCATCGCAGCTGTGACAACTGTGCCGGACTCAAATGCAGAGGCAGTGAATTGTGCTTGATTTCCTCCACCACCTGCCGCAAGAAACACGACCATTGTTTCGCCAATAGCTCTTGAAATGCCAATAATGAAGGCAGCTACTAGTCCTGAGATGGCGGCAGGTATTGTTATCCGAATAGTTGTTGTAACCCGCTTTGCTCCAAGTCCAGCAGAGGCTTCTCGAAGAGATGAAGGGACTGCTGCTAACGCATCTTCTGATACGGAAGCAATCAGGGGAATTGTGAGGATACCAACACCAATACCAGCAGCAGCCAAAGTAAAACCTGGAGCATCAGCATTAATATTTTGAACAATATTTGGAGTTATCCACCTAAGAGCAAAAAATCCGAGCACTACCGAAGGAATTCCTGCCAATATTTCAAGTAATGGTTTAAGCCATTTCCTTACCACTGGTTTCGCATATTCTGACAAATAGATTGCTGACGCTAAACCTATTGGTATAGCCACAACCATAGCTATTCCAGTTACGATCAATGACCCAACTAGTGGTGTCTTGAGATCATATTCATTAAATGGTGGTGCCCACTGATCACCCCAAAGCCATCCAATCTTGATACCGCCTATGAAGGTCCAAGCTTCAAATACAAGAGAAAGGATGATGAGCACGCTGACAAGTAAGGAAACGTATGCTGTCGTCTGAAAGCCTACGCTTACGATCCGCTCTTTTCTCACTCTCGATGGTGAGCCAGCTAAATCCATTACACTCAGTCGTGAAGGCTCGCTTTGCTTTATATTCACTTCATACTCCAAAACTTTGATCGGGACTGAGTTTCCCCAGTCCCGATCTCATCACACTTTTAAAGACTTTGCTGAATCATTGAATGATTTTACAAATCTTGGTGTAATTCTTAATTACCTACCTGCCCAAGCTGCATCTGTTTCAGCTTTAATATCAGCTGGAAGAGCTACATATCCAACACCGGGTCCGAACGCATTTTCGACACCATCTTGGTATCCATCACCTAAGTAGTAGTCAANATATGAGACCAGAGCTGGATTTGTGGCAGCTTTGTCAGTGTTGACATAGATGTAGAGTGAACGGCTTACAGGGTAGCTTCCATCAGCAACAGTTTCTATTGAAGGAGCTACACATTCTCCNGTATCGGGGTTGAGTACTTNGAGGACTTTGACAGCGTCGCCTGCAGCAGTAGCAAAGGCGAAACCGACCCAACCAAATCCATTGGATGAGCTAGCAATACCTTCAATGATCACATTGTCATCAGGTTGCCCTGCATAATCAGTTCGAATAAACACGTCATCACCGTTCTCATCTACAAGAAGGGAAACAGCACCTTCCTCAGCCCGTGCTTCAGCTTTCTTCTCAAGGACAATTTCAATGAAAGACCCATAGGTACCGGATTCGGTTCCGGGAGCAATTACATCAATAGTTCCTGAAGGCCATCCTGTTGTGGTGGAACCAAGTGAAGAAGCGAGAGCTTGTGCATCTTCCCACGTATTCCCTTCTGATTCAGGACCAGCGATCGCGTACAAGTCATCCTTGCTGATACATTCGAGGGGATTGTCTGGGTTCACCATCACAGCGATTCCATCAAAGGCAACTTTAAGTTCTACGTAGGGAACACAATCTTCTTTCTCTTTGTCCTTGATGCGGCGACTAGCATCATTGATATCAGTGTTACCTGGGCAGAACTCTCTGAATCCTGCTGATGTTCCAGGTCCGTTTACAGTGATTTCAACGTCGCCGGAAACCGTGTCATTGTATGTTTCCTTTACACGGGTTGAAATTGGTTCAACGGTTGAAGAACCAGAGACACTAACACTTCCAGAAATAGACTCTTCCGATGAGCTAGATGAATCGCTTGCATTGCTAGATGAATCATCATCACCACCGCATGCTGCTGCGACCATGGTAAAGCTAAGCAAAATTGCAAAAATTAGGGACATGCGCTTACTTATCCGCACGNTATTTCTCCTCCTATGAGAATNAATTTTTAAATACTCAACACTCTGTTGATTACTTCTCATAGTTCAAAAGCTAGTCACCCTAGATAACGCTGGGTTGTGATTGAGGTAAACATTAAATTTTTTAATGTGAACTTTAAGTAAACAAGGCTTTTAGATTGCTCTTCTATTCATTCAAGTTCTTTGAATATTTAGGACTAGGCGCTCTGTTCTTCGACTTCTTCTTCGTAGCCTAAGTCCCATTCGATAAGAATATTTTCTCGTTCAGCGTCCCGGTTTACCCGTTCTCGGTTTCGTCGGAATTGTGGGTCATGAGGAGGCAGAAGAACTAAGCGAGCTTCAACTCTTGTTCGAAGCCCATCTATGAGATCCTTATCACCAAAATCGGATCTCATTTCCCAGTGAGGGGCGACGGGCCCCATGTACACCATCTTTATATGCCCTCGTGGGGGTTCGTTCTCTATGTCGGTCATTTCTCGTCCTTGTTTCGTTGGATTTGAGTGTATCTAAAAAAATTTCTTTTAATTACGGGAACTTTTTTAGTGTTCGCACCGTCTTGTAAGCATTGGAGGTAATTATGGAAACAACATGGATGGCTAAAGGTAATTGTGCTGATAGGGATCCGAAGATCTTTTTCCCTAGCGATGGTATTGGTGTCGCAAGGGCTAAAAGCATTTGTTCCACATGCCCGGTACAAGCAGCGTGTTTGGAACATGCATTAACTCATCGAATAGACCACGGTGTGTGGGGTGGATGTTCAGAACGTCAACGCAGAAAGATTCGTAAACAACGAAAANTAGATGCAATGCTTGCGGGTTCGGCGCTATCTAACTGATCAAATATTTTGATTAACTTATAGCTTTNGAGTCGGGGACAATCTGGATAATTGCCTCTCGTTCAGAAGCTTGCCGTTCGAGCGCACGTTGTCGTCTAATCCGGCGGCGTTCACGTTCACTCATACCGCCCCAGATACCAAATTTCTCACTATTTTGTAATGCGTACTCCAGGCAATCGCCACGAACAACGCATCCCCGACACACTTCTTTCGCTTCTCGTGTAGACGCTCCCCGTTCGGGGAAAAACAAGTCTGGGTCAACACCAAGGCAGTTAGCAAAGTCTTGCCACCCCTCAGCAATCGAATTTTCTTCGATCACGTATCAACCCTCCAGTTACACCACAGCTACGCTGCTTGCACCAATTTGGCGCGTTTAAAAGCCCAAAACTCAGGCTTGTAATTACATTAATGTTATTTAAGCAGGTCAGGCTCCTAAAAAGCAAGTCCTTTACAAAAAAGATGCAAATAATTTACGTTCAAGCCGAAATGTGCAATTTTTAGCGCGATGTTATGATTTTTCGTCTGTGTTCAACGAAATCAACAAGTAAATAGTCGCCGAGATTATCTCTGTTCGTGAAGAATGCACGCCCACCATTCATTTCTGTAATCTTTTCAATGAACCGACTCAGGGCAGGTTCCGGGTCGAGCATAAATGTGTTGATCCGAATCCCATCCTTTGTGCACGCCATTACTTCAGCGAGGGTTCGGTCGATCGTAAATTGTGACGGTGGGTANTCAAAATATGGATTTCCGTTTCTGTCGATATGGGCAGTGGGTTCCCCATCGGTAACCATGATGATCTGTTTTGTTCCGGTTTGTTTCGCTAACATTTGGCGGGCAAGCATCAACGCATGTTGCATGTTTGTGCCTTGCATGTAACCAGTGGTGACTTCGGGCAATTCATGTATATCAATCTCGCGGGCAAGGAGATGGAATCCGACAATGCCTAAATAGTCTCTTGGGTATTGCATCGTGATGAGTGATTGAAGAGCCAAGGCTACTTTTTTGGCTGGGAGTAGCCTACCCGTCCACGCCATAGAGTTTGAAAGATCAAGCATGAGAACAGTACTTGAACGAACGAGACTTTCAGTTCGTTCTATTTCAAAATCATCAGGCGACAACTCTATAGGCGTCCCCCCTCCAGTTCGTTTAATTGCATTACGAACCGTTCGTTGAATATCTAAATTAAACGGGTCTCCGAATTCGTATGGCTTAGTTGAAAAATCACGTTCATGGCCTATGCCCTCATGCTGAAGATCATGTGACCCGAGATGGTCTTTGCTTAACTTTTTAAATAGATCAGCCAAGGCTTGCTGCCCTATCTTTCGCATAGCACGCGGCGTTAATTCGAATCGTCCATCTTTACTTTCGACATAACCAGCCTTCTCTAATTCTTGCGCTATCTCCGATAACTGATCAAGGCTATTGGCCACATCATCTCCGAGGAGTTCCCGGGCTCGTTCAATATCTACCTCAGCGAGTTGCGATGGATTATTCACCGATGAGAGCATCCGCTCAAGAGAATCAATATCAGCGAGCTCTTCAAAAATATTTTGCGCATTATCCAACGAAACCTGCTCATCACCAGAAAATTCATATGATTGCTCCCAACCAAGATCCGGGAACGCTTCTTGCAAGTTTTGGCTTAACCGATCCATTTGCCACTGCAAGTCCATATCTTCTAAGAGTTGGTCATTTAACTGCTGAAGTTGCTGTTGTTGTTCAGGTGTCATGGAGTTCATCATTGCTTGCGCAGCAGCCATTCGTTGCGCCATGACCTCTAGGAGTTCATCAAGTGTTTCGGGATTCTCTGGGAAAAAATCTCCGAATTCTTCCATAAAAGAATCGAAATCTGGTTCTTCACCCTGAGCGCGCTGTTCAAGCATTTCATTTAATGAAGACATCATGTCCTTGAGCCGGCCCATATCTTCGGAACCCATATTCTGCATATCATCGGACATCTGATCCAAATATCGTTGCATGAGCTGTTCTTTAAGCTTGTCCATAAGGTCATCAAATTGTTGGCGGGCTTCTGAGGAAGTGAATTCGTAGTTTTGAAGCTCGCGAACTTTTCCAGCCAAATCTTCTGGCATCATGTCTAGTTCTAAATTCCGTTGGGTAACAGTCTCTTCAGTTATTTTGGCTCTTCGTTCATCTCCTGATTCGGTTGCTTCTTGGAGGAGGTCATCTAATGATTGTCTTTCAGTATCAACAACGTTATTGAGGCCTTCCGATACTTCGTCATAGACTCCACCGAGGTCATAGTTTTCAAGACGTTCTTGTCGTTGTTCACGAAGTTCATTCAACATATCTCGCAAGCCCTGGATTCGTTCACCATCCATATCAAAACCTGATTGCATCAACCTGCGCAGGGCGGAATTGATATCTCCGTCAAACATGAGGTCATCAGCGATTTCTGACATGATGTCATCAGCAGACAGATCAAAACCCGTTTGGGTGCCATCCCATGCAGAATACGCGTAATAGTTCTTGTTCCTTTTACGCCTACGCCATTTACCGATGACCATGCTTTGACAGTACCAGCCCTACCCNCTTGTGCACATATCGAAGGCGGTCGGTTTATAAGGGAAGTTGTGATGACCTTTGCTACGTGAACTATGGTCTAACTCATGATTGTTGAATATGAGAAAAGAGGGCGGACTGCCGTCATCACATTAAATAGACCTGAAGCACGCAATGCTGTTTCCGGAGAGTTAGCACAAGCCCTTGAAGAAGCCATAGACAAACTTGAAGCTGACGACGATGTGTGGGTTGGTATTCTTGCTGGCAACGGCCCCGTCTTCTGCGCCGGCGCCGACCTCAAAGCTGTTGCATCAGGAAAAGCGAACCTCGGCACAAGCCGAGGGGGATTCGGAGGGTTTGTAACGTTGGAGAGAACAAAACCTGTTATTGCAGCTGTTGAGGGACCCGCTGTTGCGGGAGGCTGCGAGTTAGTTCTTGCATGCGACCTTGTCGTCGCATCTCCTAATGCCGCTTTTGGCCTTCCAGAGGTTAAGCGATCCCTTGTCGCCATGGCCGGTGGCACAACACGATTACCGAAACGAGTCCCGCAAAATATTGCTATGGAGATGGCATTGACCGGAGACACAATAACTGCTGAGCGAGCCCACCAACATGGTTTGGTGAATATTCTGTGCGAACCGGGTGAAGCAATCAACGAAGCCATCAGCCTGGCCGAACGNATAAATAGCAATGCCCCGCTCGCTGTCCGTGCCACACGGAAAGCTGTCTCACAAGGAGCGATGGTAGATGACGNCGAAGGTATACGTATCGCCGTTGAACTATTTACACCCGTCGCCAAAAGTGAAGACGCTAAAGAGGGGCCACTCGCTTTCGTTGAAAAGCGTTCACCTGAATGGAAAGCACGCTGANNGATCNATCAGGCGTACCTGATACAACATTTGCAGGCGCTTTAAAGCAAACGATNACNGANAACCTTTCGGCACATAACAGAATTGATTCAACTAACGACACGCTTCGGAAGGCTTCTGTAGGAATCATTGTGGTCGAAAATGATAAAGGCGAAGCTGGGTTTATTCTTACAAGACGTGGGAAAGGGTTACGTAATCACAGTTACCAGTACGCCTTGCCAGGAGGCAGAATTGACCCTGGAGAAACGCGGGAAGAAACCGTGCTACGCGAAATCAACGAGGAAATAGGCATAACCGTTTCCAAAGACCAGATTTTGGGATGCCTTGATGAATACGAAACACGGTCAGGTTTTTCAATTACCCCAGTGGTCTTATGGGTAAACGACCTATCCGCTCTTGAAGCTGAACCCGGTGAAGTTGAGGAAATATTTATCATTGACATAGAAGAGCTATTCAGAGCTGATAGCCCGAAATGGGTATCAATTGAAGAAAGCGACAAAGAAGTATTGCAGTTGCCGATCCGAAATCGTCTTATTCATGCCCCTACTGCGGCTTTGTTACTTCAATTCAAAGAAGTCGCATTGCTGGGAAACTTTATGAGAACAGATCATATTGAAGAGCCAGTTTGGGCTTGGAAATGAGCGTAGGCGCTGATTTTGCAGGCTAATTTGACTTGATATTGCGCAAATAATGGCAAATTTCCTCAAACACGGCTACCGTTACGTATGTGTCGTATGGCACATTACAAACTTTCATGCGGCAAAAACGTATTGCCGTACATGATGAGAGGGAAATTTTTCATGAAAAAAATTAAACTATTACTATCAGCTGCAGCAGTAGCGCTGGTTGCAATGTTTACACTAGCTCCTGCTGTGCAAGCACAGACAGTAGCATCACTGACTGCAGATCCAGTATTTGTTGAAGCAGCTGGTGAACAAACATTTGCTATGACCGGAGCAGGATGGCCCGCAAACGGAACAGTTGCGCTCCTTCCATGTGATGGCTCAACCAACTACGAAGAAGCAGCCGCCAATGGTGCAGAAGCATGTGACACAGCCTCACTGACTATTGTTCAGACTGATGCTGAGGGAAATCTGGCAGCAGATTTCACGCATAATGTACCTGCTGAAGGATTCTGTATTGGTGCAGGAACACTGGACTCCTCATATGTTGGCACATTCTGTGTTGGTGTGGGAGCTCCAATTCTTCCTAACTCAGGTTCGGAATCAGCAATGGTCGCTATCATCGGTGCAGCAGTGCTCGCTGGTGGAGCCATGATTGTTCTTAGCACACGCCGACGTTCATTCGTCAGCTAAAGCTGAAACCGTTCAACTGAACGTATCAAAGAGCCGGGCCTACGGGTCCGGCTCTTTACGTTTTTCTATTCCCAATTTGAGATAATTTCTTCTGTTGTTGTNAGCGTCGATAANAACGACAAGGTTCCNTCAAGAACNTTNTCNCCGTACTCAATNGGNACTCCAGCNACAGCATCAGTNGGNATAACTACTTGGTATCCCAAATCAACTGCTGAGAGAACAAGCCCTAAGATTCCAATGTTTATTGAAACGCCGACAGGAATCACAGTAGTTGAACCTAAGTTACGTATTGTTTGGTCAAGAGAGGTTGACGTAAACGGAGTCAAACCATGCAATCGCGAAATGATAATGTCCTCTGGTTCGGGCCCAAATTCGCTTACTAGTTGCGCTCCTTCTGTGCCTTCAGTAATTCCAGATCCTCGTCCATGNATCTCTTTTGAAGCTGCCAGCATTCTACAGTTTGTAACTGTGCCACGTGAATCGCTCCTGTTAACCGCAGTTGCATGAATGACCGGTACCCCCATGCGGCGAGCGGCCTGACAAAGTTTTGGGCCCATTGATAAGACACCTGAGGAAATTGCAGCTTGATGTAAATCGATGAAGGCAGAAGATTCGCCAATGATTCCCTCTTGCACCTCCATTGTTACAACAACTGTTGATTTTGGGTCAACGAGGTTCCTTAACTGCATTTATGCTCCTAGACATTCTGGTCTTTTCTTTTTTGAGTTTTACACATTTAAACGTATTTAGCTAGAAGACGTATAGAAACAGAAATGTGTTGGCATCCACCACTTCAACCGGTTTAAGGACCACAGTGGGCACGTTCGTCTCCTGGAAAACTGCCACCGCTTTAGGGGGTGGGCTATCAGTAGCCCACCCCCACCGATAGCGCTCAGAGATTAATGAAACCTTCTTGACTTATGTGGATTGTGTCTCCAATNTTGTGGCTTTTCAGGAACTCTTCGATNACAGTANTNGAGTNAGAGANGAGNAGNCGGCGNTGTNTATCNNGATTCTCAGCNAGNACATAAACCTNTGGAGCACCTGCACTNTATGACACAGTTGATGANACNACTTTTGCATTTCCGCACATTTCAGGTTCTAAATGTATTCTGTCAGTTCNGGNTNGGGTTTTATCNGAAANATCGCTGAGNTANATTCCTGAGGGTGGTTGTTNGGNNGATAATGAAATAAGTCCTTGTTTGGTTAGCATGCCAGAGACTGAAGTGATCACTCCAGTGGTCTGGCTCTCTCGAACTTGTTTGGCTAATTGGGACAGTCCCTGCAGCATAAANTTGTTATANGGGCCCCCCGCAAAGGTCATNCCTCCAGTAATNGTNCCNGGNCNTTTGCCTAACTCAAATGCTTCTCGCTGGAGCCTAACTGCTATAGGGAAGCAACTGTAAAGTTCATGAAATTGGCTCTCAGATGGGTTCTTTCCGGTTAGCCGAACGTACTCGTTCTTTATGTGATGAAGCCCGTTGCAGTGATGGAGTTGACTTCTCTCTGTTAATGGGATTACTGCATTTGATTCAATGAGTGCATTGGGGAAGATGAATCCATCAGATCCGTTTGAGTAGGTTTCTGCAACATCTTGTGTTGTAATGAGTATTGCTGATGCTTGATTCACATTCCATTGAGTGACGTGATGCAACATATATGGTGTTGCGATGGTACGTCCCCAACCATTCTTCTTAAGGTGGTCATGAGCGTNNNGNATCCATGAAGATGGAATTGAGTCAGCTATTCTAGCCATTTCTTCCCACTCGTTGTTTATTAACTCTTGGTGGCTTTCACGTGTTAATTTGTGTGCGTGTGCGTATGCGTTTTCAATAAGCGCGTATTGCTCTGGAGCCTTAATTAACCCCATGTCTATTTCGTATCGTGAAATCGGAAGGTCGGCGGGTTGAATGAACTCAGAAGACTCTTGCCTTCTGCTATCTGAGAGAGTTGGTATAGCGTGTAGAGATTCTGAAACGTTTCGCTCATAATCTTTTGCTTCGCCTCCTACGATAAGGGTGCATCGAGATTTGGCTGCGTTAACGTCTTCTATTGCTCGCTTAATGAGGGAGCTTTGAAGTACCCCTACGTTATATGTGATGCTTTTTGCCGCTATACCTAAATGTTGTGCGACAAGGCCGCCAGGATTATTTATGGTCCATGTGCCTTGAGGAACAATGATTTGGTCAACGACCGACAGTATGGCGTCATNACCAGCATCCTCGGCAGCTTTTTGTGTAGCTTCACACATGAGTTCAATGACATTACATGGAATGTCATTGGGCCTCTTCGTGAGGTGAGATGTTCCAGCGATTACTATGTTTGATTGAACGTTCGTTTCCATAATCTTGCAGTTTTGCGATGCTGGGGTGCTATGTGAATAGATTCAGCGATCCTTTTCAAATATTTTAGTTCGGTTCTTTCTTATATCTCTTTTTGTGTAAGGCTCAGTATATGGAAGAGCTGAGATGGATTGATAGAAAGGAAATGAACCGACCAATNCTTGTGNTNGCTCTNAANGGCCTNTTTGATGCNGCTGAAGCCGCTACTGCCGGAGTNGATCTTCTTATAGCNAAACATGANGCATCNCTCGTNGCAGAAATNGANCCTGAATCNTTNTTTAATTTTCAAGAAGAACGACCCATTGTTCGCTTGGGTGAGCATGGTCGTGAGATTGAATGGCCATCAAATAAAATATGGGGGGCTCAATGCCCTTCCGGCAACCATGATTTACTTTTGTTGTCTGGGATAGAACCACATTTACGTTGGAAGACATTCTCAGAGTCGCTCACAGAGGTAGCTCGGCTCATGGATGTGGAGATGGTTATAACGATTGGAGCGATGGCGGGTATGGCTCCTCATACTAGACCGCTAGGTGTAGTGGGAAGCGCAGCTAATTCCTTGATTGCTGATCGGCTTGGGCTTGGCAAACCTTCATACGAGGGGCCGACTGGCCTTGTAGGAGTGCTGCACGACCATCTTGACAAAGAAGGTATCCCGATAATCTCTCTACGTGTCTCGGTGCCCCATTATGTTCCTGGACCTCCGAATCCGGAAGCCACCAGGTCCCTTCTTTCACGACTTGAGTTGGTAACAGGAGTCGAAACTTTTCATGCTGAATTAGACAAAGCTGCAGATGATTGGAGACAACGTATCCATACTGCAGTGACGAATGATCCCGAAATGTCTAGTTACATTGAGGAGCTTGAAAAGCGTGTCGATGAGAGCGAAATCATGCCCTCCGGAGACGATTTAGCTGCTGAACTGGAAGCTTTCCTTCGAGACAAAAGAACCGAATAACAGCCTAGGGTTGGGTTAAAATTTCCTTTCCCATTTTGCGTAACGCAACTGCTGCTGCTCCTATCAATGGGCCTTCGTCGCCTAAAGCACCCGGTGTCACGAGTGTCCCCCTTGAGTGTTCAATTTTTGTAAGCTCATTAATTGTCTTTTGAGCAGCGTTAAAGAAATCATTTCCAAATCCGAACGCTACAGATCCAGAAACCACAGCGAGTTGCAAGTCTAGAAGGTTTGCAACGGACGCAATAGCCCTTCCTACAAGAACTCCAGTTTCTTGTCGCACTTCTTGGGAGACGTTGTATGCCTCGATCCCGAAGCGTCTTGCAAGACCAGATCCTGAAGCTGCTCCTTCAAGAAGTCCGACTACACCCAACGCGTCCTCTCCAGTGTCTTGTTGAACGAATACATGACCGATGTGTCCCGCATTTCCTTCAGCGCCTTCTAAGAGGTTCCCGTTGAGAACGATTCCGCCACCGATCCCGGTGGATACAACCATGGCTATGAAATTTGTATCGTTTTTAGCAGCCCCTAACCATCCTTCCGCCAATGCAAGCGCTTTTGCATCATTATCTATAAATGTTTGAATTCCCATGTCGTCTTCAATGTTTTGGCGCAGCGGGAAATCTCTCCATTGCGCAATGTTGAGTGGCGAGACGAGATTGTATGCATCTTTGCCAGGACCTCCACAGCCAATTCCGATCGCTCTTGGCGTGGTATCTGCCTTTGTAACTTCCTTATGTGCGATTTCTAAGATTCTTTTGTAAAGAGACCCTTCACTTGCCTCTAGCGTGAGAATCCTGTCACGGCTGATTATGTGACCCTCAAAGGTTACTAGACCTACGTCAACTTTCGTACCGCCTATATCTATAGCGAGTACTGACTCCATTGGTTTCAGGCTCGTGCGCGATAGACGCCTGAATCTCCCATTGCTTCCTTATTGAGTAGTTTGCTGAGATGGAGGCCTTCGAGAATAAATTCAATTCCACTAGCTACAGCTGATGGATTTTGGAGTTCGTCTTGAGTTAAGCCGATACTCTCAAGAACTGGAGTAAAAGCTGGGATATCTTTTAACCATTGAAGATAGGTATCCGAGGGGATATCATCACCTGCATTGATCACAGCACCATCGGTGAACGCTTTGAGAATATCTGCGCAGAGTGTTTGGTCGGCGGTGGCTTTAAAGGTGTCGAGGATGGATTGCTTGATCAGGTATTGAATGATTTCAATTTCGCGNCCATCATCTAATGACTCAACTTCTATCTTCCCTGCAGTTGACGCAATCAGGGCACTAAGGTCACTTATACGGGGAATAACTTCAGTTTCATTACTTAATAAAGTCCTTCGAACTGCACCAGCGATGAGCGCTTCATAGTTTGCAACAGTGACGCGAACAGAAACACCCGATCGTTGATTGATATGTGAACTTTCTCTTGCTGCATGCGTCACGGTCGCGACAATCATTGACATGAATTCTGGAACAGAGACAGCTAAGTCTGTCTGTGAGAATATTTCAGCTTCCTGCACAGCAATGTCTTTTTCGAGTTCTACTTCAAATGGATAATGGGTTCGCAATTGACTACCAAAACGATCTTTGAGCGGAGTTATGATTCGCCCTCGGTTCGTGTAGTCTTCAGGATTCGCAGATGCTACGAGAAGGATATCTAGAGGCAACCGAATTTTGTACCCACGTACTTGCACATCTCTTTCCTCAAGAACATTAAGTAAACCAACCTGTATCCGCTCGGATAGGTCCGGTAATTCGTTGATAGCGAAAATGCCTCGATTCGTTCTTGGGACCAGTCCGTAATGCAAAGTTAATTCGTCGGAGAGATAGCGGCCCTCTGCAACCTTAATAGGATCAACTTCCCCAATAAGGTCAGCTATTGCAGTATCGGGAGTTGCGAGTTTCTCTCCAAACCTTTCGCTTCTGTGCACCCATTCGATAGGTGTTAAGTCTTTTTTTTCGTTGACAAGGTCAATAGCGTATTTTGATACTGGATTATAGGGGTCGTCATTAATCTCCGAACCGGCAATAATTGGCATCCATTCATCGAGAAGATCTGTGAGTCCTCGAATCATACGTGTTTTCGCTTGACCGCGTTCTCCTAAGAAAATGAAATCATGTCCGGCCAGTAACGCATTTTCGAGTTGCGGTATAACTGTATTCTCGTATCCCAGTACTCCAGGGAAAAGTTCCTCTCCTTGTTGAATACGTTTAATTGCATTCTGTCGAATCTCTTCTTTGACAGTTCGTGATAACCATCCTGACTTCCGCAGTCTTCCCAAGGTCTGAGCTTGCTTCATGCTTGAACCGTAGCTGATTATTGGTAATAGGACCGCATCGGAGATGCACCCTTTTTATTTTTGTGTCAGTTGTTCTAATTCGTCACGCATGTTTTCGCGAGCAGTTTCTTCAAACAAGTCGTGAAAGGCATCCGTCTGAAAGATTTTTTGTTTTTCTATGATCTTGGTGAGAAATGACGATCGCCCTGCAGTAAATACGTCATCAGACATATGCTCGTACTCTTTTCGGATATTGGTTACATATTCCTGATAAGTGACTTTAGAAGATCCGAGAATAGCTAAATCTAAATCGTGAAAAATTTTTTCCGTTTCAGTCGTTAGTTGCGCATTAACATAATCAGCTGATAGTTCGATCATCCTTTTGACTTCTAGCGCATATGAAACATCGCTATGTTCTAACCAGTTAAAGGCAAGAGTTGCGCTTTCTATCTCATTCGTTTGAGATGCGGAATCGTAGATAACGTCATGGAACCATATTGCAAACTCAAGTTTGTCTTTGGTTTCTCCCGTAACTGGCAAACCGTCCAATAAATTGAGACATGAATACACATGGTTCATCGTGTGGTAGTGACGGTGCGGTTCATTGTATGCGTCAATTAATTCGTTACACATTGATACAGCCTCATTGATCCGAATATGGCTTCTATAGCAAAGATCAAACCAACGATGTGTTGGCTCAAAATTTTGTTCAGGCATAAGGAAACAATAGTTCCATCGTTTCTGTCGTGGGGAAAGTAGACTGAATTTTTGAGATGTAAAAAGGGTCACACAGTTAGCCCATAAATCCTGTCTGGCGGTACGGTCAGTATAGGGAAAAACGAAAAAAGCACATGCCAGTGCCAGGAGGCGCAGACGCAATGGCGCAAACAACAATACGAAAAGGACCCGATCCTATTCGTAAAAAGCAAAAGCAACTTCCATTTCCTTTGAACATTTATCAAAGCGCAGTAGGAAAAAAATGGGCAATGGCCGTGAGCGGCGTCGTTCTGCTCGGCTTTGTCCTTACACACATGATCGGCAACCTTCACCTCTACGAAGGCCCATTGGAGATTCACGAATATGCTGAGACGCTGAGAAATCTCGGAACAGATATTATTCCAAGAACTTGGCTCCTGTGGGGTGTGCGCCTTTTGCTCATCGCTGCCTTTGCTGTGCATGTCCACTCGGCCTACTCACTGAAAGAAGTAAGTCGGAAATCGAATACCAGATCAAATTTCACTGACGGCAACAAGAAATATGCCTCTTCGCAAGATTTCGTCGCAGCTAACTATGCCAGCCGCACAATGCGCTGGACCGGACCTATCGTCCTTCTCTACCTTTTCTTCCACTTGGCTGACTTAACGTGGGGATGGTTCAGTAAAGACTGGGTTCTAGGAGACCCATACAATAACATTGTTGTCTCAATGGGCAACATTGGTGTTGCACTCATTTACGTAGTAGCAAATATTGCACTTGCGATACATATCTACCATGGAACTTGGAGCCTTTTCCAAAGCCTTGGAATCAATAGTCCGAAAATTAATAAAGCACGTCGCTCAATCGCCAAAGGGNTAGCAGGAATAATNTTGATCGGNAANCTCAGCTTCCCGATAGCAGTTACCGCNGGGTTAATTGATCANGATAACTGCGAAGCTCCATGTGGTATTACGGCATACGAAGCTGAAAAGGAGGCAAAAGAATGATTGGAGAAATCAATTCCAAAATTCCCGAAGGGCCTATTGCAGACAAATGGTCTAGCCATAAATTCGACATGAAACTCGTAAATCCAGCCAACAAGAGGAAGTTCGAAGTTATTGTTGTCGGAACAGGCTTAGCAGGTGCCTCTGCAGCGGCAACACTCGGCGAATTAGGTTACAAAGTTAAAGCCTTCACATACCATGACAGCCCAAGAAGAGCGCACAGTATCGCTGCACAAGGCGGAATCAACGGTGCTAAAAACTATCAAAACGATGGTGACTCTGTCTATCGGTTGTTCTACGACACAGTTAAAGGCGGCGACTATAGAAGTCGAGAAGCCAATGTTCACAGACTTGCTGAAGTATCTCTAAATATCATTGACCAATGCGTTGGACAAGGAGTCCCATTTGCTCGCGAATATGGAGGCCTTCTAGATAACCGGTCCTTCGGTGGAGCTCAAGTAAGTCGAACATTCTACGCCCGAGGCCAGACAGGACAGCAATTACTTCTCGGAGCGTACTCTGCGCTAATGAGACAGGTTGGGGCTGGCTCTGTAGAAATGCATACACGAACCGAGATGTTGGACCTTATCGTGCATGATGGTGCTGCACGAGGAATAGTTGTGAGAGACCTAATCACAGGAGACGTTCGAAGCCACACAGCACATGCAGTAGTTCTTGCTACCGGCGGATACGGAAATGTGTACTACTTATCAACCAATGCAATGGCTTGTAATGTCACAGCCGGGTGGAGAGCTCACCGACGTGGGGCTCTATTTGCGAATCCCTGTTACACACAAATTCATCCCACGTGCATACCGGCAAGTGATGAATTCCAATCAAAATTAACGTTGATGTCAGAATCTCTTCGAAATGATGGGCGGATATGGGTTCCTAAAAGCCATGATGAAGCCCGATTAGTGTCTGATATACCTGAAGATCAGCGCTACTACTACCTAGAAGAAAAGTATCCTGCTTTCGGAAACCTTGTTCCACGGGATGTCGCTTCAAGAAACGCTAAAACAGTAGTTGATCAAGGACTTGGTGTAGGGCCACTCAAAAACGGTGTCTACCTTGATTTCGCTGACGCTATTAAACGAGATGGAGAGGACGCTATTCGCGCACGATATGGAAACTTGTTCCAAATGTACGAACGAATCACAGGCGAAGACCCCTACCAAACACCAATGAGAATATACCCTGCGACACATTACACAATGGGCGGGCTATGGGTTGATTACGAACTGATGAGTAACGTACCTGGCCTATTCGTGGTAGGTGAAGCGAACTTCTCAGACCACGGAGCTAACCGACTGGGAGCCTCAGCGTTGATGCAGGGACTTGCAGATGGATACTTCGTTCTTCCATACACAATAGGAAATTACCTCGCTCCTCTCTTGGGTGAAAGCACTCTTGACGAAAGTGACCCGGCATGCGCAACTGTGGTAAATGATGTAGCAGAACGTACGCAAAAGTGGCTTTCTGTCAACGGGACTCGCTCTGTTGACTGGTTCCATAGAGAACTCGGCAAGCTCGTATGGAATTTCATTGGGATGGAAAGNGATAAGAATGGTTTAGAAAAGGCTCTATCAGAAATTCCTTCATTACGAGAAGAGTTCGAGAAAGATGTCAGGGTTCTTGGAACAGCCGATAATCTCAATACCTCACTTGAAAAGGTTGGTAGGGTCGCTGACTTCTTTGAGCTAGCAGAACTGAAAGCTCGAGATGCGCTTGAACGTAACGAATCATGTGGTGGCCATTTCCGAACTGAAAGTCAAACGCCTGAAGGCGAGGCATTACGTGATGATGAGAACTACGCTCACGTCGCTGCTTGGGAATGGGGAGGAACTTCCGACTCAGCCATAAGGCACACAGAAGAATTGGTCTTTGATAACGTCCCGTTGACGCAAAGGTCATACAAGTAGGAGAACGCCATGGAAAATACAATGACATTAACGCTAAAAGTGTGGCGCCAAAATGGACCTGCCGAAACAGGGCGATTTGAAACATACGAAGTGAACGAGATAAGTCCGGACATGTCTTTTCTTGAAATGTTCGATGTCTTAAATGAGAATCTTATTAATGACGGTGAGGAGCCAGTAGAAATTGCCAGTGATTGCCGTGAAGGAATTTGCGGCACCTGTGGATGCATGATCAACGGACAGGCTCACGGACCCGAGAAAGCCACTGCAACATGCCAACTTCACATGAGAAAGTTCAGTGATGGTGACACAATCATCGTTGAACCGTGGCAAGCTGCTTCATTTCCTGTCATCAAGGATTTAGTTGTTGACCGATCTCCACTAGATCGCATCATTGAAGCTGGAGGGTACATTACAGTTCCTACAGGTTCAGCACCTGATGCGAACCTGATTCCGGTTCCTAAAGATGCCGCGGATACTGCTTTTGATGCTGCAGCATGCATTGGTTGCGGAGCTTGCGTGGCTGCGTGCCCCAACTCTGCAGCTCAGCTGTTCACATCTGCGAAGGTTCAACATCTCAACCTACTGCCACAAGGTCAGCCTGAACGATGGGCAAGAACCGAGGACATGGTTGAGACAATGGAAGAATATTTCGGTTCTTGCACTAATCATGGAGAATGCCATGAAGCTTGCCCGAAAGAAATACCTTTGGACTTTATCGCTTATACCAACCGTGATTACATAAAATCTAAGCGAAAGAATCGCAAATTGTTAGGACAGAGTTCCTAAATTCTTACTTTTGATATTACTCAAAGATCAAATTTTATTTAAGAGAGCGATAGTTCTATTCCAGGAAGTCTCGGCGGCTGAGGAATCAAATGTTCCTAAAGCGTCTTCTTCATTCGCAAAGGCATGGCCAGTGCCTTCATAAATATGGAAAGTCACATCCTTTCCCTGCTCCTGCAACTGCTTTTCAAGATCTTGAACCGCTTCGGGAGGAAAAAAATCGTCGTGAGCAGCAAAGTGCCCCTCAACTTTCGCCGAGAGACTGTCCCAATTTACTGATGGATCACCAAGAGGAGCTCCATAATATGGGGCTGCGACTCCTACCCGGTTACCCTCTTGAGCTGTTATGAGTAATGTCAACATACCGCCCATACAGAAGCCAATTACGCCTACCTGCTCGCTTGAGCATGCATCGTGTGACAAAAGATAATCAATGGCGCCTGACATGTCGCGAGCTGCTCTCTCTGGTGGCAAGGTTGTCATCAGCTCGCCTGCCTTATCCATTTCGGTATGTTGTGCAAATTCACCATGATACAAATCCGGAGCGAGTGCAGTGAACCCTTGATCTGCAAGCCGGTCGCAGATACCTTTAATTTGAGGAACTAAACCCCACCACTCCTGCAAAACTAAAACGCCAGTGCCTTTACCTGACTGCGCTTTAGCAAGATAGCCAGCAGCTTGCGTTCCATTTACTGGGAAGTTAACCATTTGTCCGCTCATGCATCTCCAATTCGTAAAAATTTCTATCTCTACAATTAGTAAAGAGATTCCGTGAGCGCAAGTAAGCCGAAGTGTTTAAATTATTTTCTTACAGGCGAGCCAGGCTTCATGTCTTTCTGATCTTCGCCATCCCTCATCTACATGGAGGATTTCCATACCGCTAAGATTCTCGCTTATTTCAAATATTTCTGAAGGGTCGAGTAGGAATCGTTCGCTTGGGTGTTGGTGACGCTCTAAATTTTTCTTCGTTGGTTGGGCGAACAAAAGTATTCCTTGCGGGTTTAGGTACTGATTCGCTGTCTGCAAAACGCCTCTATTGAGGAAAAGGGTGAGGAGCGCTATATCCCATGTTCGTTCTGGTGGAAGAAGGTTCTTCTCAATGTCCCAATATATGCATTCAAGTTCCACTTTTTGAGATTGGGCGCTCTTCGTTGCTTGGTTAAGGGCAACTGAACTGATATCAATCACAGACGTTGTGTAACCTTTCTTAGCGAACCAAAGAGCATTCCTTCCATTCCCTCCCGCTATGTCAACACAAGTCCCTTGAGTCGGAAGGTATTGTTCAAATTCTTCGAGAAATTCTGAGGGAGGATTCAGAACCGGATTATCGCTGTAACGTTTGTCCCATAGCTCTTCTGAGTCATTCATCGCGATGTTACTTTGACTGGAACTGCCTCGTACCCTCGCAATGTGAGTCGTCCACGTTGTTTTAAATCTCCAGCCTGTTCAATGGTTTTGAATCGTCTGATTAAACCGTCAAACATTTCTTGCCCTTCTGTTCGAGCAAGGTTGGCTCCTAAACAGTAATGGATACCTGAAGCNAAACTGAGTGGTTGGCCCTCGTCTCGCTGGATTTGGAAATCATCTGGATTTGTGAACCTTGCCGGGTCACGGTTAGCTGCACCGATGAGAGTAACGATCTGGCTCCCTTTCGGTAACTCAAGATCAGGTATTTCAGTATCTTCGAGGGCTGTTCGTCCGTCTAATTGCACAGGGCTATCCCAGCGAAGCATCTCTTCAACGGCGGATTCAACATATTCTTGGTTGTTCCATAACAATTCCATTTGATCTGGGTGTGCGAAAAGAGCTCCTAATCCATTTCCTATGAGGTTTTGTGTTGTTTCCATCCCTGCAGCGAATAAAAGAATTACTGTGCTTACGACTTCAGCTTCTGAAATACGATCACCGCTTTCTTCTACTTCGATGAGGGCTGACATAAGGTCATCTTTCGGGCGTGCTTTGCGTTCCTCTAGGAGCGCGGTGAAATATTCTCCCATTTCTGTAAAAGCCGCTGTAGATGCTTTGAGTTCTTCCAAAGAGGGTGCTGCCTCAAGCGATGCAACACCTGCGGTCACCAGAGGTCTGAAGTATTCCCAATCTGAGCGTGGAACGCCGACTAGTTCACCTATGACATTAACTGGAAGAAAACCAAGTATTTCCATTGCGTCTCCCTCACCGACGTCGGCAAGGTTATCAAGGCAGTCTTCGGTAAGTTCTTTTATACTGTCCCGCATTGATTCGACGCGCCGTGGGGTAAAGGCTCTACTGACTAATCCTCTCAGGCGAGTGTGATCAGGGGGGTTGAGGAAAAGCATTGATGGCGATGAGTCACTTCTATTTGCACTAATTTGTTCCCGATAGGCTCGGACTTCTTCGGATTCTTCTCTGGGTAAAGCGGTACCTCCAGGGCCTTCGCGANTATCTTTCCCTANNCGGTTATCNCGAAAAACCATNCTGCANTCCTCATANCGNGAAAGGAANATCGCTCCTGAGGAACTTTGAAATACTGGTGATTCATCTCTGAGCTTTTTGTACCAAATAGCAGGGTCCGCGATTCCCTCATCCGTGAGGAAAAGATTCAAAAGGTATTCGTCACCTTTACTCATTTCTTCACTTGAATTACTTTGCACCATAGAAACTCCACTATCACAATAGCTAGAAAGTGAGACTTTCATTAAATTGATGGCTTATTTGAGAGTGAAGCAGACAGGCTAGACCATATCTCCTCTAAGCTGTTTTGGGTTCTATCATCTTGATGGGTGGCCATGACTGAAGACACATCTGTATTTCGGGTAATAACACGTAACGTGTTACGGGGTTCTTTCATGGGAGCAGCAGATGCTGTTCCTGGTGTATCAGGTGGGACAATAGCTCTGTTGCTTGGAATTTATGAGCGTCTTCTTCAAAATATCCATCACTGCACAGCCTTAGTTATTTCGATACTGCGAATTGATAGGGCGGCTACGAAAAGATCTCTCCTATCTATAGAGTGGCGTTTTTTATTGTCGCTCTTATCTGGAATCATTATTGCTTTTGTTTTATTAGCTCAAATCATTGAGCGTCTCCTTGAGAATCACCCAACTTCTGTGGCGGGTTTATTTTTCGGACTTGTTCTAGCATCAATCATTGTTGCCGGATTCATGGTGGATACTTGGAATATTTACCGAGTTGTATCGGGAGTTGCGACGGGAATCGCTGTGTTTGTCTTGCTTGGAGTTCGTGCAGGCCCAGTACAAGAGCCGAGCTTATTAGTTTTTTTCTTTTCAGGGGCGATTGCAATCAGTGCGATGATACTTCCGGGAATATCGGGGTCATTTTTTCTATTGATGATTGGTATGTATGGGTCTTTAATAGAAGCTGTAAATGAACGTTATTTGGGAAAACTTTTGATTTTCGGTCTCGGAGCGGTGTTGTCGCTGAGTTTATCTGCGCGGTTATTGAATTGGATTTTGAGAAATTATCGTGATTCTGTTTTAGCTCTTCTTATCGGACTTATGATCGGAAGTCTTCGCGTAATTTGGCCCTGGCCCAACGGTGTTGGGGTTATCAGCGGAGAAGAAAATGAAATTATTGAAGGTTCAGCGCTTGCATGGCCTTCCTCTTTTGGAGCTTCTATTTGGCCGGTCGTATTTGGACTGACTGGTTTCATTATTGTAATTTTTATTTGGAATCTAAGCCGGAGTGATTAGTGATTCACGTATTGATTAACCAGTTGGCAAGGCGTGGGAAAGGAGCGAAAGCTGCGAGTTTGATCTTTCGCTGTTTAGATGAATTGAGTGTCGACTATGCACTCGTACCAGGTGAGACACTTCTAGAAGTGAAAAATAATTTACAAGAACTTGTCGATCAGGGTGCAGAGAGAATACTTGTGGCTGGTGGTGATGGGATTATTCACCATGCCATCCAATCAATTGCAACAACCGATACCGTATTGGGAATTATTCCAATAGGGACCGGCAATGACTTTTGCAGAGCGTTAGCGATTCCGACAGGAATTGAGAAAGCGGTTACGGCATCATTAGAAGAACCCGCCTCGATTGATTTATTAAAAGTGAACGACCGGTGGGTTGCGTCTGTAATGACTTTCGGGTTTTCCAGTGATGTGAATGTACGTGCTGAGGGGATGCGATGGCCGACTGGTCCGAGTAGATATACAGTTTCAACCTTGACGTCACTGCGTTCGCTATCTAGTCAAACTGTGAACTTTTCGATAGACGATACTTTCTTTGAACGTGAAGTTTCACTCTGGAATATCGCTAATACGAGTGACTTCGGGGGTGGAATGAAAATTGCACCCTCAGCAAATCCATTTGATGGGATCGCTAATTTAACCCTTGTGTCAAAAGTAGGACGCTTTGAATTATTGCGCTTCTTTAGGAGAGTGTTTAGCGGCTCGCATATGAGTCATCCCAAAGTTGAAGGGTTAGAGGGAAAACGCATTGTGCTAAGAACTGCAGGCTTAGGGTTATGGGCTGATGGTGAATTCATAGGTGAATCCCCTGCGATCATTGATTTAGTACCGAACGCTATACGACTTGCGGGATGTAGGGATAATCTTAACTATGGGAAGTGATGAAGTGGAGTGGGTGTCAGAGCTCCAAAACAATCTTTTGTTATACGCTTCGCCAAATCTTGACGAAGAGTTAACCATCCAATATGAAGTTGCTAATTCTGATGGCAGGATTGAAAGCTTTTACTGCGTGATCGGTGCAACAGCAAAAACGTCTTCTGGAGCAGCCGAGTCAGCTGATGTTATCTTTAGTTTGGATAAAGAAACTGCAATTTTGATCCATCAAGGGGAATTGACTACCGAAGAAGCTTTTCTCAAAGGGTTACTTCGTTTGTCTGGTGAAATTGAACGATTGATAGAAGCATTCCCGAGCTTCACGCAAAAGTAGGGTTTAAATAAGTCCTAGGCCGGCAACTGTTTCTCGTTCAGAGACAAGTTCATCTGCCGAAGTATTAATTCTACCGCGGCTGAAATCGTCAATTTCTAACCCTTGAACAATTTCATAATCTCCGTCTTTGCAGGTGACTGGGAAAGAGGAAATAATTCCCTCAGGGATACCGTAACTGCCATCAGATGGGATAGCCATTGATACCCAATCGCCGTCGGGTGTTCCGAGTGTCCAATCACGCATGTGATCNATGGCTGCATTGGCGGCGGAAGCCGCTGATGAGGCTCCTCTGGCCTTAATTATTGCTGCGCCTCTTTGTTGCACAGTTGGAATAAAATCATTTTCCAGCCATTGCTGGTCGTTTATGGTGTGTGCCACAGATTCCCCATTAACTTCGCAATTGAAAAGGTCTGGGTATTGGGTTGCTGAATGGTTTCCCCAAATTGTCATTTTTTTCACATCACTAACTGGAACACCCAGCTTTGAAGCAACTTGAGTTTGAGCACGATTATGGTCAAGGCGTGTCATAGCCGTAAATTGTCTTGGGTTTATACCCGCAGCGGAGGATTGCGCTATTAGGGCATTTGTGTTTGCTGGATTTCCGACTACGAGAACCTTAATATTTTCGTTAGCATTTTCTGCAATCGCTTTGCCTTGAGGGCCGAAAATTCCTCCATTAGCTTCTAAGAGATCAGCTCGTTCCATACCGTCTCTTCGGGGCATTGCTCCAACTAACAGACCATAATTACTCTCAGCAAACGCCACATTGGCGTCATCTGTTTTAACAACTCCGTCAAGTAGCGGAAAGGCACAGTCGTCCAGTTCCATATGTACTCCATCTAGAGCGCCTAACGCTGGGGTAATTTCTAATAGACGAAGGATCACTGGTTGGTCAGCACCAAGCATTTGCCCGCTTGCGATTCGAAAAAGCAGTGCGTAGCCAATTTGTCCTGCTGCTCCGGTTACGGTTACGTGTACAGGTGTTTTACTCATATCAACCTCTTTAAGTTCATCAAGAGATTACCTAAAAGTTGATACCTTTTGGCTAATCCTCAGGGAGTTGAGCAAAGTTTTATCATACGGCTTGTGTGTTCCCCATCCACGTATTGTGCAAGTCTGCATAAATTCCGTTTTGTGTGGATAGTTCTTGATGGGTTCCTGTTTCGACAATTTTTCCTTGATCAAAAACGAGTATGAGGTCTGCTTTTTCTGCCGTGCTCAAGCGGTGAGCAACCGAGATTGTTGTGCGTCCTTGAGATAAACGCTCTAAGGCACTGACGAGGGCTACTTCTGTTTCGGGATCAACTGCGCTAGTTGCTTCATCAAGGATGAGAAGGCCGGGGTTTGCGAGTTGAGCTCGTGCAAGTGCAACAAGTTGGCGTTCGCCTACTGAAATTCTTTCACCTCTTGATCCTGTTTGTGTGTTGATGCCTTCTGGAAGTTTATTCAGCCAATCTGTGAGACCTAAAGACTGGAATGCTGTTTGAATTTCTTCTTCACTTGCATTTGGTTTACCGAACGCAACATTTTCTCTTATTGTTTGATCAAAGAGAAACCCGTCTTGTGGAACCATTTGTATGGATGTATGCCGTGAATCTGCATCTATTTCGTGGATTGGCACCCCATTGATAGTTATCTGCCCGTTTGTGGGGTCAGCTATGCGTGCTAGTAGCTTTACGAATGTTGTTTTTCCTGAGCCTGTTTCTCCAACGACAGCAACGTTTGTTCCGGCAGGTATACAAATGCTTATGTCATTGAGAACTTGGCTTCCCGTGCGGTATCTGAAATTGACATTGCTGGCTTCAATCTCTACGGCTCCGGGTCTGAGCTTTTCGCCGCTCTCAGGTTCGTGCACTTCTATTGGAACATCGAGAACAGAAAGTATTTTCCACCATCCAGCTAAGGCTGTCTGTGTTTGGTCAAGAACTTCCCCCAATTCCCATATTGGTGCGATCAGAATC
>FUFK010045584.1_pt1 | contig 36807 bp, 37 predicted proteins | sample 1021851 | NCBI WGS metagenome assembly FUFK01 (sample SAMEA51879418, study PRJEB19060) | metagenome | reverse complement strand
ACTCGCATGGCTTAATCGAACTCCAATAGCGGTAGCCTCCGGCAGGATCAACCGGATTTCGCGTGAGCGGAATCACAATCCTAACGGAAGTATCGAGTGGATCACAAGTTTTTGCTGATTCTTATTGAAAATTGACGCAGGATCACCGATTCTTTTTTTGAATTTGAATCGAAATAATCTGCTTCTTGCACCCCCTATGTCGGGGGTCAAGTTGAACGTGGTTCACCTCTTTATCGCGAATCAAGTTCGCGACTGCATTTCCTCGGCTTGCGTCTGACTTGATGGAGAACTTCACCGGACTTTAGAGTCCTCAGTCTCCAACGCCAGTCTGACGCAGCAGGTCGCCGACCGACCTTATGTATATGAATATGACGAGAAGGGCGAGAATAGAAATCAGCGTACTGCGCCGCTATTACCTCGTTTTGAGATATAAACAGCGCGCTTCACTTTTCAATACAATTATCTGGATTAATTCCTATTCGGAAAAAATCATTCCGCACCGAAGAATTCTCTCAAAACAGGGTGCATTTCCATGGCTTGTTCCTTCTGAATTTGTTCGTAAGTTCTGAGGATAATTCCGACCGCTAGAAGCAAACCGGTACCCGTGGCATTACCTACAGTTCCGAGCAGATCTGCACCAGCTGCTAGAAGACCTACGAAGGCACCGGAGAAGACGGTCACAGGTGGAATATATCGCTCTAGAATCCTCTCTAGAACAACTGGGTTCTTTCGGAATCCGGGTATTTGCATACCGGTTCTCTCGATTTGTTTTGCGACGTCTTTGGCACCCATATTTGTTGTCTCAATCCAGAACTTGGCGAATATAGTCGAACCGACAGTCATGAATGTCACATAGACTATGACGTGCACCATAATCTGCCAAAGTTCGTGGCCATAAGCATCCCCTTGTTGATTCAATAACGGAATTAGCCAGTCGCCAACACCATTGACCATAGAGGAATACCAAGCGAATCCTCCTGACGGAGTAGTTGCTCCTGGCTCATAAGAACCGAACCAATGGGCCAAACTCCAGGACCCTTCCTTACCGAGTATAGGTACGGTCGAGAGTACCGGATGTGACCAGAATAGCAAAGTGAACATGTTGACGTTTGCTAGTAGAGCAGCCATCAAAATCACTGGAATGTTGCTCGCATAAACTAGTCGGATTGGATACTGTCCTCTATGTCCTCTAACTTTACCATGTGTCAGTGGCAACTCCAACTTACTTGATTCTGCATAGGCAACTACGAGGAACACGATAATTGAAGATATCAAAGCAGCAACAGGATTAGCATGATTCAGCAATATTAGTTCGAAACCATTTTGCGAAACCAATTCGGCATTAGTTGCCGTCCTAAGTGTGTAGAATATCATTGGGAGAGTCCCCGAAGGAGGATTTTGTAGAGAGTAAGGGCTACCCTGTACTGTTGCTATAGGGGATAATGTTCCAACGAAGGTTGACTGAGCAACTCCTGCAGCAATGAACAGAGAAATACCACTTCCGATACCCCATTTGCTGACCAATTCATCAAGTAGGAAAACAAGGTATGAGCCAATGAATAGTTGAGCCACAATAATTGCATTAGCCCAACCTAGGCCGTATTGAATGATGATGTCCTCATGTGGGTCAAGGAATCCGTATACTTGAGGAATCGATTCAATTGGAATCATCAATAGAACCAGTATCTTCTGAACACCTTGGTAGAGTTGCTTGTCCGCAGAATCCTGTAAGTCTAGTTGAATGATCTTTGCACCAGCGAAAAGCTGCATGATAATCGATGCAGTAACGATAGGACCTATTCCAAGGTGCATAATTGAACCAGAGGCACCAGCCATAATCGCACGGAAGGAAGAGAACACGTCGAGTGTAGATTCAGATAGTCCCCAAATCATTACGTTTGTCATCATGAAGTAGATGATTAGTACAAGTGTGGTAGTCCACAATTTTTGGTTGAATCTGACGTGACCGTCTGGTTTTGTTATCGAAGGATATACATCGACGAGTCGTTGCAAAGCATACAGTCTACTAGATTCTGAGCCTGAATACATTAGACACGCCAATGCAAGACCTGCTCCTAATCCAAGAATACCAACGCCGACCAAAAGGAATCCGACGGTTGAGGAGTCTTGTAACCCCCAACCGAAGAAGAAGGCGATGAATGCCAACCAAATTGTTGGCTTTAACATCCGTCCAACATATGGAATCTCTGCGATACTTTCTGGCAGATCGTTCGAGGTGCCCCAAATCACGAATCCTATGTATGGGAAAGATGTAGCAAACATTGTCAGAGCTTTCATTTGCGCGTCTGAGTCAGTGCCAAACAATGCATCTTGTTGCCACCAAGCCAAAGCGCCCCAGTAAACCATGGATAGAGTAACAATCCCAAGTACTGAAGGACGACGTTCGACCATTTTTTCACCTCTCATTTATTTTGAACCGTGCAAATCACTCTTCTTCCCATTCTTCATCATCGTCGTCGCTTAGGTTCACTGAACCACCAGCTGCTTCCACCTTCTCGATAGCACGAGCACTCGCAGAAGCTACAGTGATGTTTAGAGCGCGGTCAATACGACCACTGCCTAGGAGTTTGTCATAGCCCATTTCTGTCAGGTCGATTGAATCGCCTTCCGCCATCTGGGAAACTTGAATTAAATTGATACTGACGTTGACATTTCTCAACTTAGGGTGACGGTTGAAACCGTGCATACCCCAGTGACCTGGCATATACTTCAGACGGGTCATTAGTCGATGCTTGTTGATTCCAGCGTTACCGCGTCCGCCTCGAAGACCTGCACCCCGACCTGCCTTCTTACCACGACCGTGATAGCGCGAGCGACCTCGGAATTTGTTTGTTCTTGATACCATATTTTCACCTCACATCATCCTCTCGGCTAGAGATGAGATCTCGTCGCCTCGGAATCCTAGAGCGCCGCCAACAGAGTAAGCCCTCTTGATTCCGCCCCAACCCTTTGAGCCTCTTGGTGGGTGAAGTCGTAAGACAGGCTTTAGCCCGTCAACCGACTTCATAGTAGCCTCACCAGATGCTAGAGCCTTAGCGAAATCTTTGACAGATTTGAATTCAGAACCTGCTTTTATTGCAGCATCATTTACCGGCTTATCCCCGACCATTCGGCCACGCTCTTTGAGTAAAGTCTCGATAGTTCCTGCATCAACTACACCCCATGTTACGAAGTCCTTTGACTTCTGAAGCATTCCAGCGTAGGTGGAACTTTCTGGTACAATCGTTGCATGGTTAACCCGAGTTAGATTCATCATTGCCATTGTGTCGCGAATACTTCTCTCAACACCACGATCACTACGAACTCGAACGATTAGGAAAGTCATTGATTACTCCTCCCGCTTGTAATGTTTAGGCGCCTTTTATCCCCATCGCCAATTCTTGTTTTGTTTAGTTCGACAAGGGCATTGAAAGTAGCCTTGGCGTAGTTGATAGTGGTTCGTGTTTGTCCAGCAGAACGGCTCCATACATCGGTTACACCTGCCAATTTTAGAACTCTACGGCCGTAGTCTCCAATAACCAGACCCTTACCTGATGGAGCAGGCATTAGAGTAACTCTAGTTGAGCCTGAGCGCCCTGTAATTTTCAGAGGAACGGAAGTACCTGGCCCTCCACCTGATTCCCAGGACCCATTTCCTCTCATGACTGGAATTAGGTTTAGTTTGGCCTTATCGATGGCCTTCTTTATCGTTGAAGCGACTTCCTTACCCTTACAGATTGCCAAACCAACGTATCCATCGCTGTTTCCAACTACACACAGTACATTGAATCTTACACGTCGACCTGAATCCGTCATTCTCTGAATCATGTTGACCGCAAGCACATCGTCCTCAAGACCTGGTAATAGTGCATCGACAATTTCCACTTCACGGATTGGCAATCCAGTACCAAGTGCTTGCTCATAGGTTAGAATCTCTCCGTTTGCAACCATTCTCCCTAAACGGGTACGAGGTTGCCAAGTTCGAAGGGCTGCTAGAGGATCAGGACCACGGCGACGGCGGACAGGAGCATCTTCTTCCTCCGCCAAAGCTAGGGCCAAACCCGGAGCGATTGCTGGAGCTGTCTCTACAATTTCGGATTCTTCATCACTCATGATTAGGCCTCCTCAATAGACTTCTTTGCTGCCTCTACTGCTTTAGCAATCGAGTCATCAATGTGTGAACCGTTGATTCTATCATCATCTGGTAGCACACTTTCGCCATATGGAATTTCCATACCAGCATCAACCATTCCTTTGAGGGCTGCAAACACCCTGTTTCCAGGTGTTGATGCCGCTAGGCCAATGTCGAGAACGGCTTCTTTGTGTCCCGCAGCAATAGCCGTCTTAGCCATTGCATATCCGGAAATATAACTTGCAGGAATTGATTTTCTAGATGCATCTATTGGCCAGCCATACTTCTCAACTATGGTGTTCCCATCAATAGATATCTTGACTATATCACCTGTTGGTTCGTAATTCACTAATTGACAAATTGTTTGAGTATTTGTTACTCGAACCACGGCACGAGCAAATCCTCCGCGTAGCATTTTCATTCTGCGTCGGTAGTCAGTCTCACCGTTTCGGCGACGCTTGAAGCGTAACCTCTGATTTTTTCCATATGCCATCATTGCTCACCTCCGAGCTTGATTCCGTCGATTTCCATATTCGACCTCATGTGGGAGATAGAACGGTAGCTACCGCCCTTTGCCTTCCTGTAGTAGTAACGATATTCTGAAGGAGTCAGAGACTTATCTCCTCTCATTTCCTTCAAGGCTCTGCGCTGAGCGCGAATCGTTCTCATCCAGCGTTCCTTTCGTGGATGACGTGAATTTGAAGTTCCCTTTCTCGAACCTTGGCCTGTCCTGCGCCCCTTTGACTTCTGAGCAGAAGCCTTTCGAGCACGGGAACGGCTGGTTCCNACTAATGGACGTGCNTTGATGATCCCCTCATCGATAAGTCTGCGAACATCATCCTTCTGTACCGCATTTGCAACATCATCTAGGTAGTCTTTGTCAATCCAAATTCTATGAATCCCAACAACGCGGCCTTCTCGTTGGCTGAAAATTGCAGCCGCGAGTCTCTTTTGATTTGTAATCATCATCGCAAGTCCCCCTTTCGCGAGATGCGGCGGCGATTGAGAACCCTTAGGCCCAAATCATCTGCTCTATCGTGAATTGCTGAACGCTTTCGGTTTCCTACCGTCTTCGCGATTCTAACTGCTTGCGTCTCTGGGTCTAAACCATCGAGATCGCCACTCTTGTTGACTAGAACCTCTTCAAATCCAGAGGGGTGTAGTCCTCGTGCAGCAGCTATCTTTCCGTGACCTACTCGGACGAGAGCCGAACGGTACTTGCGATTCTTTCTTTGGCTGGAATCATCACCTCTAGGTTTCTTCCACCCGGTGCGAGAAAGACGCTTGTATCGGAACCATTCCTGTCTTCGGAAGGTTGGAGTCTTCTTCTTTTGAGCAGCACGGGTTGCTAATGCTTCCTTTGTTGCATCATCGAGTACTGGCTTTTGACGAGCGGTATGGAAGTCATCCCATTCGTCTTCGAAGAAATCGTCGGATTCGAACTCATCTTCCTCGATATCCATTTCTTCTTCGACCATTTTCTCTACTTCTTCTGATTCTTCAGGAGCGTCTACGGCCTCTTGTAATCTGGCGATTAAGTCTGCCTTCTTACCCGAAACCGGCAATCCCGCATCGCGGAGTAAATCCTTGAGTTCAGCGACTGTCATGCTATTGTAATCCATTCAAATCCCTCCTCACTCATTCCCCTTTGATACAATGTAAATTCCATCTTGGAAAACACGTCGATCTCTTTTCTTGATTCGGCAAGCTCTTTCGATATTGGCAGCAGTTTGTCCAACCTTCTCACGATCGGCTCCAATGACTGTAACATCTGTCTTATTTGCTACTTTTACTTCTACCTCAGCAGGTGACCATGGAAGCGCTGCGACTCTGGGCACCTTTTCTCCGAATAAATTGGTGATAGTCATCTCATTTCCTTGAACCTTAATCGTCATAGGGAAGTGAGAATAGACCGCCTTTAATTTGTATTCAAAGCCCGAATCAATGCCTCTGACCATGTTGTTGAGATGTGCAGCCCAAGTCCCTGCAAGTGCCTTCTCTTTTCGTCGTGGTAGGTTAACGAAAACCTCCAGCCCGTCGGCAGAATCTCGAACTTCCATTCGAGGATGACGGAACTCACGAGTCAGTGACTTACCATCCTTAGCTACGGTAACGTTGTGACCGTCGATTGTAGCGGAAACTCCCTCTGGGAGTTTGATACTGTGTGAAATCATATCTAACTTCGGCATCCTTAATTCCTCCTTCAGAAAATGTACGCGAGCAAACGCCCGCCCACACGCCCCTTCTTCGCATCGTGGTGATTCATTACACCTTTATTGGTAGTTAAAATTAGGAGACCAAAATCCTGTGCAGGAAGGTATCTTGATTCCCACTTATCATAATCGGTCCTCTTTACGGAATGTCGTGGCTTGATTACACCGCAACGGTTGATTGCTCCAATCAACTCTACTCGGAATCCGCCTCCACGGCCATCTTCGATCTTTTGGTATTCACCTACGTATCCTGACTGTTGCATAATTGAAAGCATACTTCCTAGAAGCTTGCTTGCTGGGTTAACAGTCACTTCGTAATGTCCTGCTTGCTCCGCGTTAAAGATGCGGACAAATGCGTCACTCAATGGGTCAAATTGCATCCTTCATCACCTCATGTATATTTCTTGAACCCGATTTGTGGTGCCACATCTCGGAAGCACTGACGACATAATCTAAGACCATGTCGTCGAATCATGCCGCGCTTGCGTCCGCAGCGGCGACATCCATCGCTTCTGCCAATTCTTTCTCCGTGATCTCTTGCCATACTTCACTCCTCCACAAGGGTTAGTCCGAAGTGTTCTTTGAACCACTCCATGGACTCGGTCTTGCCCACTCGGTGAGGCACCCCTACCTTTGCCGCACGGCGGCGGCGGCGAGATACCCTGTGACCTGGGCGTTCGAGTACGATGTTNATGTCCATGCCGAAGATACCTATGTCTGGGTCATACTTCTGCTCTGGGAAATCGGTATAGTCTGCAATTCCAAAGGATAGATTGCCTGATTGGTCGAAGTTCCAGGCAGGCAGGGTGTTTTCTCTAACCCAAAATGCGTCCTTGAGGAATGCTTCGGCATTTGTTTGATCACGAATTGTTACTTTACACCCAATAGGAGCACCTTCTCGTGTTCCAAGTTCACGATTGGTGCTTTTTGCTAGAGTTCGNACAGGCTTCATGTCTGTAAGTAACTCAAGTACCCTCTCGGCTAATTGTAGGCGAGCTCCACCTTCGCCGACACCGATATTCACGGTTACTTTGGCGATTCTGGGGATTAACATTGGATTGGCGTTATCACTCAAGCTTCCACCTCCAACGGAAGATCTTTCTTAGAACCAATCACGAAGACATAATCTGCGACTGTTCCGAAATCTTCGAATTGTACTTCATTAGCCTTTGAGGAACGCTTTACGTCCTTTGATACTACCTTTGCAGTGCTACCGATGTGGCTACCACCGGTTAGGTATGCTAGTACTCCTTCAGAGAATGCATGATGTCCCGAGACCTCCTGGTCTGGTAGCGAAATAACCAGTGTATCTCCTGAATTGTATTTCTTCGCATCATCGACTGTGATATTTCTTCCATCGTGAAGGTGAACCTGAGTCTTTCCACCACGGATTGTTGTCTTACCCATAACTCGGCAGAGTTTGTTTGAGGAATTCTTAGCAGAGATTGAACGGTATCTGAGCTTACCATTTTCATCCAAAACACAGCGGTAGTGGTCTTCACCAACTGTTAGGACATCCATCAAGCCTACTCCTCGACCAGAATCTGTCTCGATTCTTCCATCGACGAGAACCTTGCGTGTTGCGACCATTCGCTTTGCCTCTCTCCTTGAGTGAGCGAGCCCTAGCACATCTCGCAAAATGACACCAAGAGGCATACACATCTCATCGCTGTGTCCACCAGGGTTAGGCTTCTGCACCCAAATGTCAGTCTTGCGAGTAAGTGGCCAGCTTCGTGGCATTGTTAATCTCTTCATGTGGCTACTGCTCATTGTTCAGCACCTCCATTAGCTCTCTCCATGATTCGCTTTATGCGAAGTGGATCTCCCTCGTACAGCTTAGTAACTATGAGATTAGAAGGGTGAATTGGTAACGCCTCTTCTTTTCCATCTGCGGTGCTGGTTGTTACTCCTTCGACCATTACGTAGCCGCTCTTGATATCAACACCAACAATGCTTGACTTGACGCCTGCGCGACCGCGGGATTGTCCTAGTCTCTTTCCACGTGAATCGGTCTTTGCACTATTTGGGAATCCAAAATCTCCACGAAGAACTTCTACTTCATCGCCTACTCTTACCGTTACGGTGCGAATCAATGCTAAGTCTGGATCATCGCTGACCAGTCGGGCACGAATCCGCTTCCTGCGGACGTGAATTGGGGCGTCAGTTTGTGCTTGACGCTGTTTTCCTGCTTTCTTACTTACCATACTTCACACCTCACACAATCTGCTTAGCAGTGGCAGCAATCCTGGGCCACCGCTCAGCCGCCTCTCGGCTAACTGGACCCTTGATATCGGAACCCTTGACATCTCCTCGCTCATTTGTGATGACGCAAGCATTGTCTTCGAATTGTACCCAAGTTCCGTCAACTCGGCGGAATGGTCTCCTCTGACGTACTACAACCGCATTGAAGATTTGACGGCGAGTTTCTGGCGTTCCTCTGCGGACAGTAACGCGAATCATGTCTCCAACTCCTGCTGAAGGATATCGGCGAGCAACGCCTCCCTTCTTTAGCACGGTAATCAGTTGTACGACCTTAGCTCCAGTATTGTCAACACAATCCATCCTTGCCATGCTTGGCAATCCGGCTGTTGCTCTACCTGCTACTCCTCTCATTCAGAACCCCCCTTTTTCAATTACACAAAATTTGACGGTTTTGGAAAGTGGTCTGCATTCCATTATTCGGACGTTTTCCCCACTTGCAATCTCGCCAATACAAGATGGTAGGTGTGCGGCATATCTGCGAGTTCTTTTCTCGTAGCGCTCATACTTCTTCATGTATCGAGTGACTTCACGCTGGACGATAATTGAATTACTCATACCAACAGACGATACGGTTCCTTCTATGATTTGTCCACGTAGTCTTAGACTACCATAGAACGGGCAGTTTTGGTCACCGTCCCATTCACCCTCAGGTGGGCGGACGTCTACTCCAATATCTTTCATTTTCAGTTCCTCCTATATCTTCGGTTGATGCGATCCTCAGGTCTCTGTGTGACGCTTGCGCCATCGATTTCGACCTCCTCAGAATCTATTGTGAATGTGATTACGTCCTTAGGCAGAGTGACTTCTCCACCAATTGTTCGAACTCTTAGCGTTCTACGAGTTTCTTCGACAATCATCCCAGTTACTCCAACTAGGCCTGGATCTCGGCTTCCAATAACTTCGATTTCCCGAGCCAACCAAGGTGCATGCATGACACTCATTTAGCGCACCTCCACTTGGTATCCATTCTGTTCGAGGACCTTTGCGACGCGCTTCTTATGCTCGCCTTGGAGTTCGATGGTGCGGCCCTTTACAGTGCCACCACTAGCGCAAGCGCTCTTCAGCAACTTTGCTAGTTTTCCAATATCGATAGCAGAATCGTCGATTCCTTCTACCATTGTTACCATCTTTCCATACCTCCTTCTTACTGTTGAAATGATTGCTTTCTGTTGTTCTTTTGCTATTTCTTGGCAGATGCATAGTTCATCGGGTAGACCACATAGATTGCAAATGCCTGCCATTTGAGTCTACTCCTTACTCTCCTCGGACATCTTCGTAAGAAGACGTGCAATGCTCCTACGTGTTTGCTTGTATGCGCCCGCGTCGGAAGATGAACCTCCAAGGGCCTGCTGAGCACGTAATTGGAGAAGTTCTTCCCTTAGCTCGGCGAGACGGCGCTCGCGTTGTTCAGGGTTCATCTGGTCAATATCTCTTGACTTGATATGTGCCATTTTCACTCCTCCTCTCCTACATCTGTTGATTCTTCATTGGCTTCTGCTTCCATCTCAGCCATCTTTTCGACAACACTGTCGACGACTTCTTCGGTGTCGGCAACATCTGCCTCTTCGACTTGAGATGCTGACTCTGGCTCCTCATCAGGAATCTCCAGCATAGAGACTTCTTCGATAGGCCCTAATCCAGATTCCTGTCTGTCTTGAATAGAAATTTCGTGTGGTAGTTTTACACCTGGCCGCATAATACGGACTGTACAGCCAACTGTTCCCAGTTTCTTGACAGCAGTTGAAAATCCTTCATCCATCAACTCTAGGGCAGTTTCTCCGCAGAACTTGATGTGACCTTGCTGGAACTTCTGAACTCTGTGGCGAGCTCCAGATATTTTTCCTGAGAGAATTATCAAACATCCACGAGCTCCTGCATCCATAATATTCTGAGAGGTACTGTGGCCTGCTCGGCGGAAGAACCAACCTCTCTCTAGAGAGGATGCTAGTCTACTCGCCATAACCTGTGCATTCAGACGGGGTTCTTCGATTTCGTTAACCTCGAGATGAGGCTTTTCTAGATTGAAGTCTTCTATCAGTCTACGCTGTAATTCGTGAATTACCTTACCTCTTCTACCGATTACACGACCGACTTGTTCTGCTTGCAGTGTGACCTTGGTTCCATCAGGAGTACGGTTGAATTCTAGACCGCCAAATCCAGCACGCTCGGTCTCTTTCAGGAGATACTCGCGAACTAGCTGGCGCTCGATATTACGGTGAACGATGTTTCGAATTGTGTTTACTTTACTCATCTTTTTCACCTCAGAATTCGTCTTCCTCTTCTTCTTCGCCGAAGTGTTCGAGGAAAATCTCGAGATTCACTTGGTAGTGGTTCTTGGGTGTAGCACGCCCGCGTGCGCGAGGCTTCCAACCAGTGTGTACTTGACCGCGATGTGCGGCACAGTGAGTAATCACCATGTCTTCAGCATCGATTGTATCGTAGCGCTGACGGGCATTCTCCATAGCACTGTTAATCAGTTTGATGAATTCTCTTGATGCTTTGTACGGATATCGACCAGGTCCCATCTTTCCTTTTCTATGACCGGCCATGGTGTTTCCACCCTTACCCTTTCTAGATCTGCGAGTGTATGGAATTGCGACCTTCTTATCCATCACTTTCTCCAAGTATTCGATAGCATCAACTGCATTCATTCCTCGAATGAACTTAGCAATTTGGTAGCAGTGCTTGTGATGGATGTCTAGGTTTACTGCACGTGCAGTTGCTAGATTCGATCCCTCAAGCAATTGAGTGTATCCGGATTGTGGCTTACCTGAAATTCGACTCATTCTTTTTCACCTCACTTCAATGCCACGTGCTTACTTGATCGAGTAGCACCTACACCAGGACCAGTGTGCGTTACTGATCTGCGGGTTGGAGCAAACTCGCCCAAGGCGTGCCCTATCATTTCTGGAATCAGTTCGACCTTGACGAAGTCGCGGCCATTGTGTACACCGATTGTTGTACCGACCATCTCTGGTAATACGTACATACTTCGGCAGTGTGTCTTAATCATCTTGGAGCCACCATTTGCACGAATCTTCTCTAGTAATTTCTCTGCTTCTTCAGAAAGACCACGAGATAGTGACCTCTTGGCGCGAGAAGGCATCAATGTAGCGATACAAGGTGCTTCTGGATTATCTTCTGGAGGATAAAGTGGAAGTGCAGTCAACTCCTCGATGGTTAATCCACGCCAAAGGAACTCTTTCTTGCGTCGCTCAGCAATCGTCGAGCGGCGCTTTCGAGCCTGACGTCGGGCAGTCTTAGGTGATCGGAACATCTTCTTTGATTTACGTGCCATATCTCACACCTCATTGCTCCCTTGTCCTACCACGTCCGGTTCGGCGTGGAGCGATGTTTCCTACCTTCTGACCAGGTGGTGCATTACGGCCAACTGAGTTAGGTCCGTGAACCGCCTGGTGGTTTCCACCACCGTGTGGGTGGTCGACTGGATTCATTGCAACACCACTGACTGTTGGGTAGAGCTTTCCTCGAGCCTTTTGACGGTAGTGAGCAGCACCAGCCTTCATCAGTGGCTTATCGGTTCTTCCGTGTCCACCTAGTACTCCAATAGTAGCACGGCAAGATGCTGGAAGATCTTTCAGAGAGCCACTAGGCATTCTGATTCTCACGTTGTCGCCCATTCTGGTTTCCAATACTGCAGAGTTACCACCAGAGCGAGCGAACTTACCGCCATCTCCTGGGCGTGATTCAACATTACAGATTGGAGTGCCCTCAGGGATCTCTGAGAGTTTGGTTACATTGCCTGGTCGCAAGCTCACATTGTCTCCGAAGGCCAATTCCTGTCCAACTGAAACACCTTCTGGTGCTGCGATATGAGCTGTTGTTCCATCTTCGAACTTGACGCGAGCAAGAGGGGCAGTATGAGCCGCACTGTGAACTAGGTCAGTTACCTCGCCCATTTTCTCGCTTACGCGTGGGATACGGTTGGCTGCAGGGAACTTGTGACTTGATACCCGATTCTTTGGACTTGAACCGCGGCGTTGTGAACGTGTTCGCTTACCCATAATATCACCTCATCAGAATGCTCCTAACTTGAGCGCTGCTTCCTCCGCATCATATCCATCGGCAAGGCGCACGGATGCGTGCTTGCCTGTGACAGTAATCTTCGTGTTGACCTTAGCAACCTGAACGTCGAGTAGTTCCTCAACTGCTGCTTTGATATCGGCTTTTGTCGCTTCGCGCCTAACGATAAATTCGATTCTGTTGTTATTCTCACGAAAGCCACCTTCTTGGTCGGCAACTCGGCGAGCTTCGAGTGTCTTCTCAGTAATCCAAGGCATCTTGATAATAGCATACGGGTCTACCATGTCAATCACTCCAGTGCTCCTATTGCATCCTTGGTCCAAACTGTGAGACGGCCTGCATCGCCACCGGGTGCTAAATCCTCAGCGCTGAGGTCCTTTGCAGCGACAACATCGACTCCAGGAACGTTGCGAGCAGCCTTAGCTAAGCCGTCAGACTGAGCGACAACCAATAGAATACTCTTCGGAGTCCTGTACTTTCGGCCCCGCATTGTTCCCTTACCTGCTCGAATATTGCGGCCTGTTCGAGCACGATCTAGATCTTCACCTAGTCCAAGACCTTCCATCATGGCGACAAACTTACGAGTTGAATACTGTAGAGGAATTGATTCTATGGAATACTTCTCGTCTCCTTCTTCGCGACTCTCAACATATCCATCAATTACGATTGGGAATCGGACTTCGCTATCGAATTGATGACCTCGTGCTGCGACGACTTCGGAATTAGCTGTAGCTGCAATTGCGGAATTGCGAGCGTTTGTATTTTCCTTGCTGTTAATCTTCTGAGACCAGTCCTTTGCGACCATAGGGCCGTGAGCTCTTCGACCACCACGTGTGTGAGGGTTCTGAGCAGCAGTGCGCTGTCCTGCTTTTCTCATAATTCGAGAGACACCTCGTCCCTTACCCCACCATTCAACAGAGTGCTTCATTCCCGCTTGAGGTGCACGCTTACCATCGTGTTCTCGATGACCGTATGCTTGGCGACGGTTTGCCCGACTAGCCAAAACTGACCTTCGAATTAGATCTTCACGAATTTCCGAACTGAATACAGAAGGTAGAGTTACGGATTTGCCATCCTTTGCCTCGACTTCGTACATCTCAGCCAGTAGACCTGCGTCCATTTCTTCTTGCTCTACGGTGTTTACCAGATTGTATGATTTTGTCTTCATATTATCACACTCCCTGCTTGCTCGAAGTACTGACATAGGTCAGGTCCACTTCATGCAGTTTTGAATTGGGGCGAACAGCGTCACGGAAGCGCAGAAGGCGCTTTGCTGGACCTGGTAAACTACCCTGGATTATCATGTAAGGATTGGTGACTTCTCCGTAGTGTAGGAAGCCACCAGCTGGAGTCACATCTGACTCGTCTGGATTTGATATTCGGAGTACGCGCTTGTTCAATTCTGTACGCTGATGATACCCCATCTGACCTGCTTGACGGATTGTCTTGCGGACGTAACCGGTACCGAAGTCACCCATGTTTCCGATTTGACGGCGCTTCTTTGAGTTCTTGTGGCTCAGTAGCTTGACTCCGAATCTCTTGACAACACCTTGGAAACCCTTACCCTTGGTGATTCCAACAACGTCGATCTCTTGGCCAGAATCGTAAACATCAGCAACGGTAATTTCTCCGCCTAATCGCTCCTTAGCCCATTCGAGCTTTGCAGCGTTATCTCCACCAACTAAACCAACTTCCATGATTTCTGGAGTCTTGGATGGTACGCTCTTTACTAGAGCAGGTTGAGTTGAAACTATGATGCGCACATCACAAAGAGATGCGTTGGAAAGTGCTTCGAATGCATCTTCATTGGTTTGCACATCTCTTAGAGGAATTCGACCAGCACGCTTCGAAGGCTTTCGTCCTTCTTCAGCATCGCGCTCTCCGCGAGTCTGGTTAGCGAAGCGAGGGTGAAGGCCAGTTGGACCTTCATCGGAATTAGCCCAAGCTTCTCCTGCGGTTTGCATACCGTAAGGAGTCATATGGTAGCCACGAACGGCTAGAACTTTCATCGGAGGAACCTCAACAACAGTAACTGCCTTTCGAACCTCTTGACCGGCTGAAGTAGAGTTGGGGTTTGTGTCTCTCATCAAGACGTGAGTCATTCCGGCTTTCCATCCTGCGAATCCCTGAACTCGAATCTCAGTTGCATCGCTTTCAGGCCAAGAAGTAATCCTTCCATAAGGTCGGATCGCCCTCTTGCGAGGGCTAAAGCCCATGCTGCCCCTCTTGGGGTTATGTCGGTCTGCCATTTGTATGTCCTCCAGTATTTACCGGAAAGTTTGCCGCCGAAGCGGATTCGAACCGGGCCACCACGTTAGGGAGGAACCGTGACACCGAAAGCCGATTTCCGAGTGGAATTCGGATTTCCGGGATATTAGTACAGAGCCCTGTGGTGTCTGGTGCCTCACGTAGTGAGCGGCCTTGCGACTTCCATACCCTATATGAACGAATCGGGTATTGAAAAATTCCACCCCTATGGGGTGTAAGTGAAAGAGGGGGGGTAGTGTAAGTATTTTGAACCCTGACCCCGAAACACGGGGCCCATGAGCACTGGCCTTCACCACAACGGACTCCAAGATGGAGTTGTTGAGGCTAGGGCCTATCAACTGGAAGCAGTGGATGTTGCATTGTCTAGTTCGACCCTACTTGTCTTACCCACTGCGGCGGGAAAAACGGCTGTTGCTTGGATGGCCATGGCCGAGATGCTAGAGAGAACAAATGGGTGGGCATTGATGATTGCTCCTACTGCGGCTCTAGTCAAACAACACTTAGACGATTTAGAATTAGTATTTGACGAGGATTTGACCAAACCGATTTCGATGAGCGGAGCAATCCCACCAACCAAAAGAGAAGGGATGTGGAATAGGGGTAGATTGGTAGTTTCTACTCCGCAGGTAGTTCGCAACGATGTAAACAGAGGATTGCTCGATCTATCTGATTGTTGTTTGTTGATTATCGATGAGGCGCATCACTCAACGGGAGAGCGAGCAGAGGCACAGGTAGCTGACCTATACCTAGAGTTCGCAAATGAGCCATTGATTCTCGGAATGACCGCTAGCCCCGGCTCGAATACTGAAAAGGTCGAAGAAATATGTAATAGGCTCGGAGTAGCCCGTATCCACCTACGCACATCAGAAGATAATATGCTTTCAGAACACTTAGCGAATCTCGATATTGAAGAATTGAAAGTGAGAGTGCCTAATGAGATTCGCGAGTTAGCAGAACCCTTAGTTCGATGGCAGGAATCCATTGTCGAAAGAGAAAGAAGATTGGGTAGGTATGTGATGCCAGGTGCAGTAACTCATCGAGGTCTTGCTAATGCAATGGAACGAGCAAATTTAGCAGTTCGCAGAGGTCAATCAGATGCTTATGGTTCTATGAGTAGAATCGGCCTAGCCATGTCCCTCCACCACCTAATCAACCACCTTCTTTGCCAAGGATTGGCAGCAGCGAGAGAATTTCTCGACAGAAAGGAAACCGGTGAAGATGCGGGAAAGAAAAATACCCGAAATTTGCTTAGAGATTCGAGGATTAGGAGCCTTCGCGACAGCCTAGCAGAAATGCCCGAATCTCATAGTAAAGTTGGAGCGGTTAGAAGGCTGGTAAGAGAAAGAATACGCCGTGACCCAGAATCAAGAATTATTGTCTTTGCGACCTATAGAGACACAGTCAGTGCATTGGAAACCGCTTTACTAAATCTAAAGGATGTAAGGCCGATACAATTCATCGGTCAAAGCAAACGAGGTAGCGGAACAGGTTTGACTCAAAAACAACAAGTTGAGCGAATCGAATCCTTCCGTGCAGGAGAAGGAAATGTACTGATAGCAACTAGTGTTGGAGAAGAAGGATTGGACATACCAACCGCGGACTTGGTGATCTTCTACGAGCCGGTTGCAAGTGAGATTCGGACAATCCAAAGAAGAGGTAGAACAGGGAGACAACGCGATGGAGATGTTGTGGTATTAATCGCTGAAGATACCCGTGATGAGGGGGCACGAGCGGCGGCTCTTCGACGTGAGCAAAACATGCATCGAGCCGTTGCTAGAGTTGGACGTAAACTTGCTCGCAGTACACATGTTGATCTATCTAATTTGAGTAACTTCTCAGTTGTCGAAAATGGAAGTAAAATTTCCGCGACTGAGTTCGTTATTGCAGTTAGGAAAAAAAATCGACCCGTTCTCAAGGAAGTTGAAGAAATTACCGATCAAAACGAATCCACTGACTCCGGGCAACTTCCACCCTCTACATTCAGACCAAGAGGTCAGACAGGGCTTGAACAATTCAACCCGGTCGAAGAGTAAAATCAATCGCCGATTACTGCGATTCTAGTCCTCAAAAGAGCCAATCTCTTGTTGTGGCATCCAAGTGCAAACGAAAGCATCTCACAAAGATGAATTACCGGAATATTTGTTGAAAGTCCTGTATTTCTACCGGCTTTACCTTGGTAAATATCGAGTACTGCTTGGGACAGGTTGCACGCGCTTACAATTAAGTCTGCACCCTCTGCTTTTGCTTCGGATAGGGCCTCAGCAGCCTGTTTCATTACCGTAGGTTCTTCTGCAAAGATACCCGGGACACCGACACTTTGGGTCCTTGCTTCCCAACTTACTGGAGTCCCTCCCAAAGTCGAAATTACCTGCTCAAGATAATTTGGATCGTATACGTCGTCGTCGCCGCAAGCACCCTCTTGCTGTATATTTGGACCGTAGTATCCTGCGACCGTGAAATCGATTGGATTCTTGACCTTCTCTCCTAGTTTATCAAGGCCGATTTCGTCTACTAAAGCGTGTAAAATGTGGTGAATCTCTACCTCACCAGTCATGGTTAATCCACAGGTATTCTCCAGAGTCTCATTGACTTCTTGCATGAGAATTTGGTCTGATTGTAATGCCATCAAGTCCTCTTGTAGATTTCCAGCGGTTGCAGCACATGGAGTAAGGATGTTCAGACCCTCTGCTTCTGCCATAGCAAATGTTCGAGCATTCAGAGTAAGTTGGAGTCTGCGATTTGCTTGGCGAACAATTCCTGCTCCACAACTTGTTGCACCCGGCAGGGGAACTAGAGTAATCCCCATTGCTCGGGCGAAAGACTCCATAGTCACAGCGACTTCTGGAGAACTGCTGTGAGAGACGTTTCCTGGATGATATGCATATTTTATTGCCATATTCTCACCTCAGAACCTACCGTCTAATTCGTTGAATATCGCCACCACTTCATGGTGATTATTCACGGATGAATTGAATTGACGTGGCATTTTTCCAATACCTGCGGGTGGAGCAATGAAAGCTAGCATATCAGTAATCATGTCACCACCCGTACGGCTAAATCCAGTCATCATTCTAGCGGTCACGCCAGATGTCACATTACCCAATAGTCCAATTGGACCCAAAACCTGACGATATAACACGGTGTCATTGACCTTTCCACTTGACTTGAGAGTCCATGTGTACCACCAAACATGCTTACCGTGGCGCCCATTGAATGCATCGCGCTCTAAGACATGTGTTTTTGCGTCTAACAAGGCTTCTGATACGACTAATCCAGAACCATTTTGCCTACGGATACTTGCAAGGTCTGTTTCAGCCTTGATTCCATTCGAACTAGCCAATATTTCATCAAGCCCGCTGACAGAAGAAGCAGAGGACCTAGGGTCATTCCTCCTTGCCCAAACCGACGCCAAAACTGCAGGTCCAAGGTACCCATTTGCATGTGGGACTGCATCGGAAGATGCTTGCAATAAGGCTGGACTACCAAAGTCAGTAATTGAGTGTAAAGCGGTTGCAACATTAGGCTCCATCAATCCAATGTTTCCTTGCATGGTTGCGGTGCCTTCTCGGGTTGCGGCAACCATCCAAGGTTCGGTAGATTCTCTTCGACGCTCCATTGACCAGTGATCGACTACCAAATCTCGAATTACATCGAATCCAGGTAACGGGTCAATTCGTAGTCTAAGTGTACCATCACGAGTTGGTGCTACCGCGTCTAGACGAACTAATCCAGGTAGCACTAAACGACCATTTACACAAATCGCAGTAGTTGAGTCATCGGATGCACCATCACGGAATGAAAGGCTACCATCGTGAGTGCTCTTGATTGTTCTAAGTGCCTCTAACAGGCTCAAGTGACCGGGCATTGCACAAATCCATGTGTCAGAGCCGGTTGTTGCGGCCTCCGGGTCATAACGGAAGATGCTAATCTCAGCTTGAATCGACTCTGCGGAAATATCGGGTACAGTAAATCCATCTTCTCCATCGGCACCTTCATCCCCACCTGCAACGTATTCTTTGATTGCTTCCACCATATCTTCGTGGAATACACCAGTGCCGTCGACAGCAGCCATAGCAGCCAATGAGTCCACTGCCCAAGCGGCAGCCATTGATTCGTAGTCAACATCACAGTCCACTCGATCTACAAGACGAGTTGCCCCTAACTTCTCTAACTGCTCATCCCAATCCTTTCCGGATTCGCAGAATAATTCGTAACCTGTATCTCCAAGTGCTAGAACTGAATAATGAACTCCATTTAGTGAACCAGGTGATGACTTCTTTGCCACCTGCCAAAGGTCTTCGGCATTATCTGGCATTTCTCCCTCTCCCCAAGTTGAACAAACGATCAGAACACGCTTCATAGCGGAAAGAGATGCGAAGTCAAAACCATCCATGTCGTAGACTGTGCCCTGAAGCCCGTAGTCTGACGCCTGCTTAGCAAACTTAGCTGCCAAGGCTTCGGAATTTCCTGATTGTGAACCGAATAGAATTGCTAAACTTCGGTCACCAGCACTCAGAAGTTGTTCTAGGTCATCTCCAGCCACCTCAACAGTCTCTTCAACTACTGTTTCCGGCACAACTTCTTGGACTACAGCAGGTACTTCTTCCTCGACAGTAGCCTCTACTTCTCCGCCTTCTACGACGATGATTACATCCACAGGACAGCCGTCGGCTGCATCTAGAAGATCATCTTGGAATTGGGATAGAGTCTCGGGTTTTAGAGCGGCTTTTCCTTCGTTCCTATCATAGCCGCCATCAAGGCGGACATCGGCCTTGATGTAGCAAGTGTCGTCTGTCACATGGAATACTTCTGGGAGGGTCTCTTCACATGCATCACAGGTGATACAACCCTCTTCGATATAGACGCTGACTATAGCCATCTTCCTAACTCAGCCCCGATTGATGGTTGCCCCAGCGGAAAGCGATTCTTGAACTTGATGTAAACTAGGGTTACGACCTATGGTCGTATTAGACCCTACATATCAAAGCCATCAAAGTCAGCAGGGTCGGGTCCGCCCCCACCCTTGCTGGAAATTACATCGTCAATTCTGAGAATCATTACTGCGGTCTCAGACGCACTTTGAACCGCCTGTTCAACAACTCGGCTTGGCTCGTAGACCTTGCTATCTGCCATATCCACTACTCCGCCATCGTAGACATTCACTCCATGTGAAGAGAGGCCTTCGGAATGTGCCTTTCGAAGATCAATGATTGTGTTTACTGGGTCTAATCCAGCATTCTCAGCTAGAGTTCGTGGGATAACCTCTAGAGCGCCTGCAAAGGCTTCGATAGCCATCTGTTCTCTACCACCAATTCCTTCTGCATAGGAGCGTAGGTCTCGGCTAATCGCAGCTAAAACCGATCCACCGCCGGTCAAAACCGCTCCATCTTCGTGAGCCACTGCAACTACTCCCACCGCGTCGTCGAAGGCGCGGCGGATTTCATCTACGACGTGCTCTGTACCGCCTCGAAGTAGTACGCTAACACTCTTGGCTTGAGGGCAACCAGTAATGAACACCATATCGGAATCTCCAATTTTTCGCTCTTCAACTTTTGCTGCTTTACCGAGATCTCCGTCGCTAAGGTCGTCGATATTTGTGATGATATTTCCACCAGTTGCTTTTGACAGTGCTTCCATATCACTCTTCTTTGCTCTACGGATTGCGAAAAGACCAGCCTTGGCCATGTAATGTTGAGCGAGGTCATCAATTCCCTTCTGGCAGATTACAACATTTGCGCCGCTGGCAATGATTGTGTCAACTAGCCCTTTCAGGAAGGCCTCCTCTTCATCGAGGAATTGAGCAAGCATATTTGGATCTGTAATCTGAATCTTTGCATCTACCTCGGTCTTCTTTACTTCAATTGCGGAATTAATCAACGCAACCTTAGCACCCGCTACAGAACGAGGCATTCCTGAGTGGACTCTTTCCTTATCTAGGATAATTCCATCCACCAACGTACTATCCTTAATTGAGCCGCCTTGCTTTTTCTCAATCTTGATGTCGTCTAAATCGACAACTACTCCATCATCAGAATCTTGCGCCACTGCCAATACTGCCCTTACGGATATATCGGCAAGGAATTCCTTAACCGCGCCTGCACTCTTTCCAGTTAATGCGGTCTTTGCGACCTCGTGTAATTTTTCTTCGTTAACCTCGATTGCATGAGCGTCGATAAGGTCAGCAGCCTTATCCGAAGCAAGCCTAAATCCTTCACAAATGACTGTTGGGTGAACGTTTTGTTCAACCAAATCTTCACTGCGCTTTAGTAATTCTCCAGCAATTACAACCGCACTAGTTGTTCCATCGAAGCAGTGTTGTTCCTGCGTCTTTGCGATTTCAATTATCATCTTTGCAGCGGGATGTTCAATATCCATCTCTTTGAGGATTGTCGCTCCATCATTGGTGATTACAACATCACCCATAGAATCGACTAACATCTTGTCCATGCCCTTTGGACCAAGGGTACTCCTAACGGCATCAGAAACTGCCTTTGCGGCGGCAATATTGTTGCTTTGTGCAGTCTTACCACTCGTTCTAGTCGTTCCTTCTTTGAGAATGAAAATTGGTTGTTGACCGTTGTACATAGGAAATCACGCTCCAGAATCCAGCAATCCGCCGACCCATGTGGGGGTCATAAGGCCTCGCACACGNAGGCGCGGGCGCGGGATAGCGAGCAATTAGCCAATTTCCGGAGATTATTCGCCCTTATTTTGTTCTAACCACTTTTCACCATAATAGGCCCACTGCTCCATGGTCCACCCTTGAGGTAAGCCTTCCTCAGGAATTGGTGGTACGCCAGAGGGCAAATCCGCTTCTTGAGACGATTCAACCTCTGGTTGCGGTTCTTCTGGAGGTGGCATTTCAGAAGAATTGGGCTCTTCGTCAGTTGGAAGTTGCGGAGGTGGCATTTCTGCAGCCGGATTTTCAAATATCTCTGCGGACCCACCGTACATCGAATTGGCTACTTCGTCAGCTGCCGGGAGGTCTGGAGCTGCAGGAACTGAATTGTCATCCCCAAGATTGACAAAACTCGGAGAATAATCCTCGATGCTCGAGTACTCCTCTAATGGCGCTCTCGCTTCTTTTACAACTCTGAATGTGATTACCGACACCACAATCATAGCCACTAATCCAGCGATAACGAATACGATATTGGCAGCCACTTTGGCCATGAATCCGACATCAGGACCATCTTCTACTGGGACTGTTTTCACAAGTCTTATTGTTGTTGATGCCGATACTTTATCTATGTCAGAGTCGACTGTCAAAATAACATTGAAGGTCATCGTATTTTCTGCCAAATTATCAAGATTTTGTTGATTNAGGTCAACCGTGACCGTGACAATCTTTATTGCATTTGCAGGGAGAACAAAATCTCGATCCTCACTGTCTACACGCACGTCCTCGACATTAAAGAACAAGTTTGGCTCAGAAATTCTGTCGATATCTGCTCGCATTAATTGCTCTGATGAAGGATTGAGATTCTCCACTACGAATTCTAAGGTGACTTCTCCCTTATCTTCAATCACTATACCTGCTGGAGGTGTGACAAGAAGCCAACCGACTTGTCCAACCTTGAAGTCTGCTTCACCTTCAGCCGAAACCGTTTGCCCTACTGTTCCTGCTTGTTGACTTTCGGCAATCAAGGTGACTGTTCTATCGCCATCGGCACCTTGGTCAAAGGCATAACTTACAGTCAAATTGACTGATGAACCAGATTCAATCCAATCTGTTTTCCCATCGTTTAGCCCAGTAGCGAAGACTGTGATATCCTCATGACTCTTATCGAAGGAAATCGTGAACTTGTCAGGCATGTTTCCATTGTTCCAAACCTCCCATCGCATTGTTCTGGCATCATCACCTGCCCGGTACACCTCATTGGTCAAATCTAGGTCTGGTACTTCGATGAGGTATGTTTCAGGAACAGTGAGTAGAAGTTGTACACTTCTTTGGTATTCTGGATTAATTTGGCTTGTAGCATGAACCCAAATTTGGTAGGTTTCGTTTTCTATTCCATACGGCATTGGGAACATCAACAGAACGCTTGTATCGCCTCCGAATGGATCTATTCCGAGGGTTTGTTCTGCATTCATCTCCAATCCAAGGCGCCAATCAGCGGCGATTGACAAATCAAAGGCCTCTTCGAAATTACCATCATTTACCAATTGAATTTCTATCCAGCGTAAAGCCCCATCAGCAGGCGCTATCATTTCCCTAATTTCTGGAACTAGTTTCAAGTCATGGTCTATCGGAACTTCCACATGAATTGTCCATTCAGTTTGGAAATTCGCAGGAGCTCTACCACTAGCGATCAGGGTTATTGCATATGTTCCTGGAGTTATTTCATCTGGAGATGTTATACGAGCATTCAATTCCAATTTTTCATTCAAATCCATCTCGATACTTGTTATCTCAACTCCAGTTTCATTCGTCCAAACAAGATTGGATGCGCTCCAACGATTGTCGGCAAATGTACCTCCTAGATTCCAAATCGCCCTTTGGTTTCCTGTATTCTTTAGAGTCATGACTACATCACCGGTTTCTCCGGGAAGTAACGTTATTGCAGGATTTTCCAATGTCTTTTGAGTAAGATACGAGGAATAAGAAGCCGTTACGTCAACTGGAAGATTTATCGACCATTTGGAAAAATTCGTTATCCCGTCCCCGATGTGAACATACCAATCTACCTCTTGTACTGTTGCTCCATCAGGAATTGTAAGGTTGACCCACAAATCCATGGTTTCCAAAGGTTTGATGTTCTTTGTCACAACGTTGTTATCGAAATCGGTTGGATGGTTAGAATCAATTCTAAGTGGGAAATCCCACATCCAAGATTGATTGGAAACGTCGGTGTAAACTCGAAGTGTAATATCTACGTATCCATTGTTCTTCACAGTACAACCCAATGTAGGAGGTGTAGGGTCTGCAGGTATCACAATGTATGCATTGGGGAGAGGATCGTCACATTCAACGTCGAGAGTATACTCAGGAACTCTTTCTATTCCAAAGAGGATGAAACCGTCGAGATGGATTCCTTGGGTTGCGACTGATGAATCTGAATCAAATCTGAAAGCCAAGGTGTAATCACCTGTTGGGTGAACGTCTGTCATGTTCCACACTAGTTGAGTCCAGTTTCCAAAGGTGGTTGACAATGGCATTGCGGAGTAGTTGTAGAATTCCTCATTCCCTGCATCTGCCTCTAATCTAACAGTGTCTCCTTGACCCATACTACCCCAAGCATTAGTGACTAATTGCAAATTCAGGTAATCGAATCCACGAATTCGTGCCCTGCAGAAATAGTTGGCATAAATTGTTGAGACTGTAGAGTCGTAAGTTCCACTCCCTAATCCATGCCCTGGGTCCTCACAGGAGTCGAATGGAGTTAACCAACCCCACCAAAGCCTGTCCATCCTGTTACTGGCATAATCGGCGCCTGGCCTAGATACTCTCCAATGTCTTTCGCCTACGGCGCTTGATGCATTTTCCATTCTCCAGTGGCCGTAATAATCGGGGTCATCTGAAAGTGAGCCATCTGTATCGTACCCAGCACCTACCCATGTAGGATTGTTGTAGCTTAGTTGATTTGGACAATCAATAGTGCCATCTCCATCAACATCACCACAAATTCCATTTTCCATAGGATCGTTCCAAATCGCAACCGGCATCAATCGGTCGAATTGGTTATTGTCGTAATTGTCATCTGCAAGCCCACCATCGACAATTCCTCTGAGGATAATTCCTCCAAGCAGATATCCATCATCGTCGAGGTAACTCTGAGCAGCAGTTGGAGTCCAGTAAAATTCAGCTCTAAATGACTGGGCTCCCGATAGAGTCATGTTCACTGACCATTCTGCTACCATTACTCCAACAGGGTGCCAAATTTGCATTTTTCCAATTGCACTGGCCGGTTGACCGGATGTTCCTGCCTGAGTAAATGTGACATTAATTTGAATCAATTCGTCCCTCATAACATACTGAACAATGCTGTCATCTGGATTTACCCATTCACGTGCCTGCAATGAACCGTTACCTAATTCGATATCAGACACTTCGAAATCAATCAATGCTCTAGGAGACACTTCTCGAGTAGAATTATGCTCCAGTGTCGGACTAAACGCCAATGGCGAAAGGCTCGTCACCATAAGAATGGCAAATAGGGCTAGAGGTGACAGATTACGCATGGATAACAAACTTCTGCGATATCGGTTCGGGTATGAAGGTTCGGTCACAGCGTGCGCCGCCCTACGGGCGGCATTAGACTAGTTTTTGGTGAATCGTTGAGGTGTTTAGGAACGCGTCCGTAATGTTGTTCAATCTATGAAGGCCTTATGTTGACCTCAAGGTGCGACGGCCATATGGCTAGGCGTGCAAACCCCTTATTCCCACGCTTTGTTCTCGCCATCATTGTTCTCGGACAAGTCACAATTGCACCGATTATTGGATTTTCACTGACTTATCTATTGTCGATAAATAACGAGGGTGATCAACTCTCATTTGATATCGATTTGGCGGCTCTGGATTGGATCATTGTTGCTGGATTAATGTATGGTTCACTTTCATTACTATTGGCCCTTATTGCTGGCGCATATTCTCCGGCAAGCGTTGCAGACAGGGGAGGTTGGTTGACGGTTCTAGGCCTAAGAAGGAACGTCAATACACCTGAGTTAATTGATAGAGCGAGACTAAATTTGCAAAGAAGCCCCTATGGTAAAATGGCACGTTTGGTAAGTAGTAAAACCGACACATATGATTTGTTTTCAATCCATGGAGGATTACAAATTCTAGCTCTCCCTATTCAGGTCGCATTAATCGCGATTCCTCTGATAATTATGGAGGGCATACCTGAAAGGTTTGTTGAACCCGAACGTGCATTTGAATTGGGTATGGTTGGTTATTTCATCGCTCTTTGGTTTGGGCTCAGAATACAGCCTATTTACTCAAGGCATCTAATTGGAATAGCCGCTTATTTTAGAAAAATTCTCGCAAGAATCTCAAAATTTTCTTGGATACTTCCTATCATTATTTTCTGGATTATTGCAAGAGTCATGCTACAGTTATCGCTGGAGAGACTTGACGTGGATTATCAAGCCTGGCATAATGTTCAACTTGAGGCTGTTTTAATGAAATCAATTATGCCAGCAGACCAAATTCCAGATGCAGCAATAATTGATTTTCTCGTGGCTATTTCTGTTCTTCCTGTTGCCGTTTTTACTACCATTTCAGTCCTCGCTGGAGCACATGATATGCCCGATTGGATGCGAGACCCAGAAGAGAAACTTGAGAACCTGAACCAAAATTTGCTGGAAGAGGAAAGTTCAACCAACATAGATACGCAGAGTTCTGATGAAATCTCTGAAGAATTTCCACCATGGCGTCGCACTACCAATCGTACAGAGAGCGATGAATCCGATAATGAATCGAATGAAGATGAAAGTCGCATGATTGATTTGCCATTTGGATTATTTGACGACTAATCTACGATTGGAAAAATCCTCTCAACGCCCGTATTAAGGAAACACCATCCGGTAGCCAAAATCATTCCGAAAAGGAACGGGTGAGGTCCGGCAATGTATAGCCCAATTGCGGCAAAAATTACTAATCCAAGTACCAGTTTGTAATCCATCTTGCCAGAGCCAAAGGAAAAAATTGTGAATCCAATGACAAAGTGAAGAAGTATGCTGATTCCAGACAAAGTTTCACCATCTCAATTGTCACGAAGATCTGTTAAGACCTTCTCAACTCGATCCATACCTCTTGAGATGTCTTCTCGACCGATGGTGTATGCAAATCTAAGGTGCCCTTCTCCAGCCTCACCAAAAGCTGAACCTGGACTACAAAGAACCCCTCCTTCGAGAAGTGCCATTGCAATTTGTTCACTGTTCATTCCTGGCACCTCGACCTTAGGAAACACATAGAATGCTCCAGTTGGAATATGGCAAGAAACTCCTTCCATTGCATTTAGCCTATCACAAATTAGATCTCTTCTGGCCTTGAATTCTTNACACATTTTTGCGGGATAGTCTGGAGCCTTTTCCATNGCTTCTAAGACAGCATATTGCATAGCATCGTTACTACAAGCAGTGACATAATACTGCATCTTTGTTATGTGACTCATGGCCTCTAAATTTTCAGAGAGGATGTATCCAATTCTCCAACCTGTCATTGCGAAGGTTTTGGAGAAGGAATTTATCATTATGACTTTGTCATAACCAGCTCCAAGGAAGGAAACGTGTTCACAATCGTAGACTATTCTGTCATAGACTTCATCGGTAATTACCCATAGATCATTTCGCTCTGCAAAATCAAGTAATTCATCACGTTCTTCCGAGGTGACATTTCCTCCTGTGGGATTGCTTGGGAAATTATACAAAATTGCTACAGTATTTTCATTTACTCGTTCCTCTAAATCCTCAATCTTTGGCACAAATCCATTCTCAAACCTGCAGGGATAAAGCGAGGGTTGACCTCCACAAATCACCACATCTGGAGGGTATAATGGAAAGTAGGGTTCTGGAATTAATACTTCATCTCCAGGGTCGACTAGTGCGAGGAAAATATCCAGTAATGCATTTGTTCCACTCATTGTAATGCAGACATTAGTTTCATCAAGTTCTGGAGAAAGATAGTGCCATGTTTCAGCTATCTTTTGTCTTAATTCAGGTAGGCCTGCAGTTGTTGTATATTTGTTGCGGCCTTCTCGCATTGCTTTTTCGAAAGCGTCTATGGCCAAATCAGGCGGCTGGAAGTCTGGTTCCCCTAAACCAAATTGAACCGAATCATCGCCGGCCATGTCGAACATACGGCGAACTCCAGTTGGACGTATGCTGTTCGCCCGTTCCGAAAACCGCACCATGACCTACGGAGGATAGAATGAGCATTTGAACTAACACCCTCGAATCCTTCGGATTCGTAGATATAGGGAGAAATTAACATGAATTATTTTTGGTGTTAATTTTCAGAGTCGAGTAACTCTGCTTCTACAACTTCCTCAATCTCATCATCTGAACGCATTCTGATTAGAACCAATGAAGCGACCCAAGCCAATGCAACGATAACAACAATTCCAATTGCGATTGGTGGGATTGCTAGTGATTCAGAAGAAGAACCTGTACCCTCGATTTCGAAGAATACCGGTAGTGAATGCATAGCACCTGCAACTGCATGAACCTCAACTGTATGATTGCCTGATGCCAGTTTATCTGGATCCAATAGAATGTTCCACAAGAACGGAGTTAGAGCGCCTACCTCACTTGGAGTGGAGGAGTAAGTTGTTTCCATCCATTCTCCTCCATCAATTCGATATTCTACTCGGTCAATGCTTCCTTCTTGACCCCAAGCATGACCGGTCAAATTGATCACCTCACCAGAGGAAAGATTGAGTCTGTGATTCTGTAATGTTGGTTCGATTAGTGGAGTTTGTCCACTGTCTCTAAGGAAAATTGCAAGTTCAACAGCGGCCAAAGCATCGACCATACCATATCCAAATTCTCTATTCCAATACGGGTCGACTTCTGGGGCGCTGGCTTCTCCCCGTAATTCAGATGTATGTTTGAGAACTTCTTTGATTTGTAATGGGGTCAGGTTTTCGTTTGCCTCCCAAACCAACGCTACGATTCCAGTTACCGCTGGAGCCGCATAAGAGGTTCCACTACCTCTTCCAGTGTAGGTGTTCTGGGATGCATCTCCACCAAGGAAATTATTGCANCCTCCACTNGACACACATCCCTCGGCTTGAATTATATTAGTACCCGGTGCACTAATTTCTGGAATTAACTCGTTCACCGGATTACCATCACCATTGTCCTTACGGGGCCCTCTAGATGAATATCCAGCAATGGTGTCGTCAGATCTATCAACAGTATTCTGATCATCGGTTGATGCCACAGTAATTGAAAGAGAAGATGCGCTCATTCCAGATAACCCATCATTGTCCTCGCCGTCATTACCCGCAGCGTTAGAAACAGCTACTCCTAATTCCATGGCTTCATCGAGAATTCTACTATGCATGTCAGTTCCATCCGAACCCCCGTTCTCATGGCTGGTTATTCCCCAAGAAAGAGAGATTATGTCGATTCCATAACTCTCTTCTTGTACTCCAGGCCACGCATCATCCCGATGGTCGATAATCCACTGTAGGCCATTCATGGCTGATTCGTAAAATTCCTGTTCNAGAAGATAATTTTCGAATGGCCCCGCGCCAACATCTGTCCCTATTCGTACGTCTACTAAGCCAGCATCTGGCGCTGAACCGTAGAAATCGGATTGGGAGCCATCTGCCTCAATACCAGTTGCACTAGCCATGCCCATACACGCAGTCCCGTGCTGATTACCATCATCAGGATCGAATGAACCATCATCTTCCCTGCCTCCTGCAAGAATGCACTGTGGGTCTGAATGTACAAAACAAACAGCATCATATCCAGCTACAAATTTCGTATTGAGTCCTGGATGTTCATTGTCGACACCCGTATCTACCATCGCGATGTTAATTCCTTTACCTGTTACTCCAAAATCCCATGCCCCAATCGGATATTCTGAAGAATTCATTGCTTTAACTGCGGGAGTTTGAACATCTCCATAGAAAACTAAAGAGCCATATCTCTCTACCATAACTACGCCATCCAATTCTGCTAATTGCCAAACTTTACTTACATCGACATCTCCAAGCAATAATGCGTCTACTATAGGTAATTCAATGTGGACATCAAAACCCAGATTTTCCAATGTTTCTTTGTCCACATTTGTAACCTCGCGGGAATAGGATAAACCGACATTTACAGGNCCTATTGCTAATTGTAATGAGTCGTGGATTCGATTACGATCTGAATCCAATGAAGTGTGCTCCCACCAATTTAGGTTGGAATCCCACCAAATTGGTTCCTGAATGGGAATTTCAGTTGTAAGCCCTTCTTCAATTAATTGAAATCCTGTTGAGTCCAATGGAGTATGTTTAGAATTTCCACTAGGGGCCGCAATACTTCCAGCAAGTGGAGATAATAGAATGAGCACCAGCGCTACGGCAACCGACCTACTATCCATTGAGCGAGGCGAACCGCCGTACTTCATCAATCCCACCACATAATGAATCTAAAGATAATAGGTAAGACGTCGCTGATTTTTATGGTGGGGGCAGAGGGATTTGAACCCCCCTCCACCGGTCTGGAGCCGGTAATAATACCGGGCTATACTATACCCCCAATCTGTAATTAGACGAGTGGCTACACTCTTATGATGCTCTCGGTTGGTTAGTTTAGAGTTCAGTTGATTATTCAAAATCAAAAATTACCTAATACAGGACCAACTAGTAGACTGATAAGTAACCAAGACCCCAACATTGCACTCGCTAGACCCCATGCTCTTGGGCGAATACCCACACTCAGGCTACCTAGTGTTCTAGGGATTGGGCCGGTTATTCCGATTATAGCACGAGCAATTACTACAGTCAAACCTGCTGCGAGGATTAGACCTAGTAAGATGAATACAGAGAGAATTATTCCAAAGATTCCTGTACGAGCCACTGCACCTACACCCTGAGCAACCAAATCAGGTGTACGCAGCCAAATCAACCACGCTACCCAAATTCCTAAATGAAGGTCGTCGCTAAACGAAGATGCACTTCTCCAATTTCGATATTCTTCCGGTAGTCTAGAATGAATCTTATTTGAAATCCAATCCATCTCCGGGATTCTGCCACTGGTTAGAGTTCGTATACCATGGTAGGTGAGAATAATGGCGAGTATCAATTCAATCCATATCCACCATGCCCCAAAGCCAAACGTGGCCATAAGTGAAATGGGTATTGCCCACAGGGAAAATCCTACTCCTGCTGCAAGTAATGTCAACAAAACTCCCGAGCCGGGGAGGAGGACCTCATTTGGCTGCTGATATTTCCTTTCTCGCGGCATTGCTAGAACGAACAAAGGAAGTAAGGCCGTACCCCAAAGTAAGGTAAGTGGGTCGAACACGCTATGCCCGGAGCCCTTCGTTGCTTCTTCGACCGCGTCGGCAATCTCCGAACTTGAGTAAATTCCAGGTGACCAATCAGTGATGAAACCCGCTGCATCGATGATAATGACTGCATCACTTGCCCCACTCGGGAAGGATTTACCGACACTAGAATCTGCATTATCCATCAATAATGGCCAAGAACCATTGATTAATTCGGAATGAGCATCTAAATCGACTGCTCTGACCCCCTCGCCAGTAGCAATTTGAACAAATGAAATATCTCTATCTATCAGTGCATCAGCCATTTGGAAATCATTTGCTTGACGGTTTGCATTAGCTGACCCGGGGACATACAATCCAACAACAACAGCGTCGGAATCTGAGAGTAACTCAAACAGAGATACCGAACCATCCCCCCCATGCTCCAAGAGTGTGAAGGATGGTGCAGCGCCATCTGAACGTGGTGCATTGGCATCTATATCTGGCAGGTTGATGGCGGGTCCGATGCTCGCTACGGCGAGAACAAGAATGACTGCATAAGCAGGAAGGGGTAACATGGCCTCCCTCATTGAGGCACCGAGCCATGCGATTACCCCAAGTGGAATCATTATAGCGACCCATGTTCCACTCAATAGAGCCTGAGGGTCTTCCTCCACTTTGAATTTCAGAACTCCTATCACATCACAAGGTTCAGCGGGATCTTGATCTTGAAGTTTGAAGCAACCATCGATCATGTACAACCCAGGTTCCAAGGGTTTTGATGTTGACCAAGTAAGAACGGTTCTATTTGCTTCACCGACCCTAAAGGAATGAGGAGATTCAAAGTGCTCCAATCTTTGGTCCTCTTGGCCGAATCCATGAACCATAGACTCGTAATTATCCATCGGCCCAACAACTTCGATTACTTGTTGTGAAAAATCCGAAGGACCCCATGGGGAAATAGGTGTGAATTCGATTCTTGTTATTCGGTTGGAATCAGTAACTTGTTCTAATTGTGGATCAATTAAATCACCAGAAAATGTGATTCCACTTTTTGCATCATAAGTCCCCCACCACAATGAGCCAGGTTGAACACAATCGTGTTGAACAGAAATTTGCAGAGATAGGACATCCCCTGGCCCCAAGTCTACATCATCAACAGGCGCCTCAACTTGGAAAATATGGGATTGAGTGTAGGATTCTTCCATAGTTACAACATTCGTTGCCATACCGTTGAGAAGGGTGAAAGAACCCCATCTGAGAGTTACAAAGAATTGAGTTGTTGCGCCAGCGGGAGAACCAGGAATAACATTCGTTTGCCTGCAAACTGGAGATTTAGCCTCTAATGAAGCATACAATTCAACAGTAACTGTGCCATTTAGGGAAAGAGCCTCTACAATCGGTATTCCTTGAACATCGACGAGATTTTCAGGTGCCCCTGCCGTCTTGGAGAAACTTGCGGAACCTCCCGGTATTCCAGTAAGGATTGGCCAATCTCTACGTAGTTCTGGTATCTCTTCCGTCCCATGCAGGAAAATATTGTGATTTTGGGGGATGCTGAGTTCTAGGCCAGGGCCAAATTCTTCTACCCCTTGGCCACTGGTGGAGCCGGCTGCAAAAGTACCAACGAGAAGTAGGAAAATTGCTGCCGAAAGCGCTCTTGACCTTAACAACGGGTAACACCTCTTACCCCACCCCTAATTAGACCGGCATTCAAACCTCGCGCTTCTGTGAGTTCGACCAAATCGTATTCTTTAGGTTTCACAAACGCTTCCTCCTAGAGGAAGCGGATGTGGAAAAATATAGCCATCAGGGCACCTGATAGTGTTGCTAGGAAGTTTACAGTGTGCTTCCCAATCAGTCCTTTATTCTCAAAAAGGGCACCTAAAATGGAATCGATTTGGCAACCAAGCCAACCTATTGCTGTAAGAACTACCAACATTGTCAATAAAGGGATTTCAACATCCGTAATTGAAGCAAGACTGGCCGACAGTGATGCAATTAGTACGGCACCACCAAATGCCGCAAAAGTGCCTGTTACCGACATCCCTCCATTAGTTCCAGCGGGTACTGCTTCTAGATTGATGATACTTCGAGTTCTAGGATCTAGGCTTCCAATTTCGGAAGCTAAAGTATCGGAGGCGGCAACAGAGATTGAAGCGCAGGCCGCCAAGTAAGCCCATTCTGGTTGGTCAAGAGCAAAATTTGCAATTGCGACTAATGAAGCAACGCCACCATTTGCCATTACATTCCGCCATCCACGGGCTCCTTTGTTGTCCTCTGCCAATCTTAAGGCGGCCTTTTCTTCATACTTCCACAATGTGGCTAATGAGCCTACTGCGAGGAATGAAATGAGAATTGTTAACCATGTCCAATGACCGAACAATGACACTGTAAGTCCGACTAATGCAGCAGCAATTAATCCAGTTCTGTTGAGCATTCCACGCACTGCGGAGAGCATCNTCAAGCCAAATACTAGGCCAACNGAAATCATCTGGTCAGTTGTGGGGTCCATGTCCTACCCTACCATTACGACGTCAGAGGATGATGAAGGATTCCCTAAAGCGATTTAATCCGCAGGTAGAGAACGTACCCCCTTCAATATACCGCGAGCGAGGATTAGTAAAACAACAATCAGTACTGAAACCCAAGCCATGTTTAGGATAAACACGCCACCCAATCCAAGCCCCAGGGACTCTCCCAATTCCTCGACACTCACCAATGTACCATTCCAAAATGCATGCCCGGCGATAGCGATTCCTAGACAAGCTAGAACATTCTTTGCAGGTAATATTCTGAACCCATCTTCTTTCCTTAGATTTGCGGCATCCCACGGGGTAACCAATGAATGAATCACTTCTTTTTTCTCGACACCTGGGGCATCCATTAGTTCTCCTGTTTTCTTGTCTATCAATTTCCAGTTAGACTCGGCCTCGTCTTTTGCCAAAATTTCTTCAAAGCTAGGTCTAAATTCATCAAAGCCGGAATGATCTCCATCCCCATCTATGTCGAAACCTAGATTTTCTGCAAAGTCGACCGACTTAATGCTAAACCGATTAATCATCCACTTCATTTTCTTATCCGCNTCTGTAGATTGGGAGTAATATCCAAGCCCAAATCCTGAGATTCCTGTCCACAACCCGTGTGCTGGAATTGAGCCAATGCCTCTCATTAGAGCTGTTAGGGTTAGAGAAGGAGCACCACCAAAGGCACTTCCCAAAATATAGNCAAGATTCTCGATTAACGCAAATCCTAACCCTACGGTAAATCCNACTTGGAACCCCTTTTTTGCATTACGAATTGCAGGTAAAAACAAACATACTGCTAATAATTTGAAAATCTCTTCACCTATTGGTGCACTAATGGCTGCAGTCAAAGCCATTACAGTAGAATCCGAAAGTCCACTGGGAAGAAATAGAGGGAAGATGAAGCTGTTGACAATTAACGCAGGAAGAGCTGAAGCCATACCAGCAATCATCCAGGCTTCAGCGTCNCTTCTCTTAGTTGGTAAACCGATTATTTTTGAGGACGTAGCCCACCAAGCAAAAACTGGAATAGAAAATGCAGCTATAGAGAGGAGAAGAACGGGNAAGAAAGAAATCAGGTAAACNACGCCAAATAAATCCTCTTCTCCCGATGCAAATGATAGAATTAGTGGAATAGATAACATCACACCAATTACCAATATTGCAATGAAAACACCCCAAACCTGCCCAAGGGGTGGCATGTCTAGAGTCGAGTCGTCCGTGATTACAAACCGCTGGAAGATTGTTCGTTGAGGAGTCTTGAGGGAACCACCCTCTGGCAACGGATGGTGATTCTTTCCAGAGGAGTCTGGAGTTGCCAACCTAACTTGAATCAGCTTGGGTCTATGTAGGATAATTAGGAATGGAAGAGGAATCAAGGAACAAATTGCCCCTAGAGCAGTAATCTCAACCACTCCATAGATTAAACCAGCAATAACAAAACTAAGCCCAAACCAAATCAAAATAAATGCAAGAATCACTGTCCCCAGCATCCTCCAGTAATTTTTCCATGGCTTACTTTTTGTAGCCAATTGTATGTTCCCAGGTGCTTGGGTTAGAGGCACTGGATCTTCCAGCAAATACCTCTTTCCAGTTGCATCTGTGATTATCCTGGACATGGAANCACCCTGGTGCCGCTCAGATCGCCCATCACTCGCGACGCCCAAAGCATCCGGTGCGGTTCCTCATCACAGCGACAAGACCCGGTAGATTAGGTCCCATATGAGGTTCAGCCTTAATTTCTAGCGTGAACCCATGATTGCACCGCAAGCGCCACAATACAACTCAACCCGATTGTTGTCCTTCTGCATCGACCACTCCCCACAAGCAGGGCAAGGAGGAAGGCCCTTTTCACTAGGAGCTACTCTAGGCCCTGTTCGGCGCTTTTTCTTGCGGGGAATATACCATCCACCCTTGGGTTTTTTGACCTTCGGCATACTATCAGATATACTTCACATCAGGGGGTGTCTCAAGACACTTTTGCACCGTTGATGTGAAGTGGTTGTTCAACTCCGAACGCACATGGATTGTGTTGTGATTGGGGCGGGTGTATCCGGGCTCTCTTCTGCAATCCGTTTACTAGAGGCCGGTCATAGTGTTCGAGTTTTAGCTAGAGAGTTTTCACCTGATTTGGTATCGGATGTGGCTGCCGCTTTGTGGTACCCATTTCTAGCTCATCCAATCGAGAAAACAGATCGCTGGGGTGCTGAAACTTATACTGAATTAATCAGATTAGGTGAAGAAGAACCTATGTCTGGAATTACAATGAGATTTGGGAGAGAATACCTTCGTGAGGTTGTGGAACTTCCCGGTTGGAGAAAAGATATCACTCACTTCCGAGTTCTAGAATCAGACGAAATTCCTGAGGGTTGGATTTTTGGATGGGAATTTGAATCACCAATTATTGAGATGCATCACTACATGCCTTGGCTATTACAACGAACTCGTGACCTAGGCGGAATAATCGAAGAAAAGGTAGTGGAAAATTTAGCCGGAATTTCAGCTGAAGTTATTGTCAACTGTAGCGGAATCGGAGCAAGAGAATTATGTCAAGATACGGAAGTCAAACCAGTTCGTGGCCAGATTATCTACATTGATCAAGACCCAGGATTTGGTCGGTTCGACCAGCAACCAGAGACCTTGACCTATACCATAGCTAGAAGGGATTGTACAGTACTTGGAGGAACAGCGCAAAGTGACGATTGGAGCCTTGAATTGCGCGATTCTGACCGTGAAACAATCCTACAAAAATGCGAAGCAGTTTGGCCAGAACTCGACCGTAGCAAGATTATTGGAGAATCCGTCGGACTACGTCCTTCAAGAAGTGAAGTTCGTCTAGAATCTGAGGTAGTAAATGGTACCTTAATCATCCATAATTATGGACACGGAGGCGCAGGAGTAACTCTCTCATGGGGTTGTGCTGACGAGGTCGTTTCACTTATCGAGGGCTCCTAATGGATGAGAAATCTGAGATTTTTGATATAGTCAACGACAGTGACAAAGTCATTGGATCTGCTAGTAGAAATGAAGTTCACAAAAGGGGTCTGAAACACAGATCAGTACATCTACTAATTTTCAATAAACAAGGATCAGTACTATTGCAAAAGAGGTCTATGGAAAAGGATACATTTCCTGGAACTTGGGACTCTTCAGTATCCGGACATGTAGATTCTGGAGAGAATTATGACGAAGCCATAATTAGAGAATCTTGGGAAGAATTAGGTGTTAAATTCGAAGGAGTTCCTGAGAAGGTCTTCAAAGTGGATGCTTGTAAGGAAACCGACAATGAGTTCTCTTGGGTTTATCGACATTTTTCTGAAGGTCCGTTTTCACCCAGTGAGGACGAAATTTCAGAAATTAAGTGGTTCTCAACAGAAATTTTGGATGATTACAATCTACGCGACTCAACAGTATTCTCACCAGCATTTTCATTAA
>FUFK010045176.1_pt1 | contig 36809 bp, 35 predicted proteins | sample 1021851 | NCBI WGS metagenome assembly FUFK01 (sample SAMEA51879418, study PRJEB19060) | metagenome | reverse complement strand
ACTTTTTATAGTTCTTATTTCCTGTTCAAGTTCAACTTCTGATGAGCCTAACGTGTCTCATGATTCTGATGAGTGGCAAATTTGGGCCTACAGCAAGGCCGCTCCAGATTTTATAGGNGAATTTGCAACAATTGTTGGAGGAGACGGAAAAGTGATAAGAGAAGGATCTAATGGATGGACCTGCACCGCTACGTTAGAAATGCCTGAAGGAGGTTTTGAAACTCCTCAACATGGAAATACCCTTTGTGCTGATGAAGAAGGTTTTAAGTGGGCTGAGGCTTACATGACTGGTGGGAAACCTAACATGAAAAGAGATGCTTACATTTGGATGCTAAATGGTGATATGGGTGAGGATAATATGAATTCAAGCTTCTATGGAGGCGATCACGATAAAGCAAAAATGATGGGACACTTTATCGAGTCAGGGCCTCACTTAATGTTGATGCCGAAAGATACAAAAACTATAGAAAATTTCCCTACTGATTTCACAACAGGAGCGCCGTATCAGATGTTTAAAGGAACTCCTTATGCTCACTTAATGATCCCTGTAGAAGGTTATTATGAGTTTCAACCGGATTCTAATCCGCTAAACTAAATTAAAGTTTTAAAAAAAGGAGATTTTTTAATCTCCTTTTTTTATGCAATAAATAAATTTAAAGTTCTTTCAATGAACCAATAACTGCTTATGCCTCCTATCGCAAAAGCAGATATTATTTTAAATTCATTTCGTAGATTCATTTTTGAAAAAAGAAAAATCAAAGAAAAAATTATTGGCAACAAACTCAGCTGGGCTAATTCAATGCCTACATTAAACAATAATAAAGTTTGAAATAAGCTTTGTCCTGAAAATCCAATTTCCATTAGAGCACCAGCAAATCCAAACCCATGAATTAATCCAAATCCAAATGGTATATGCCAAGGAATTTTTCTTAAATCTTTTTTATCTAAAATCTCATAGGCTAGGTAAATTATTGTCAAAGCAATCACTGCTTCGGTTGCAGTTTGAGGTAATCTAATTAGGCCCAGAGAAGACAAGGCCAAAGTAATGCTATGAGCAACCGTAAAGGATGTAATTGTTTTTATTAAATTAAACCAACCGCTAATTAGAAAAACCAAGCCAAATACAAATAAGATATGATCATACCCTCCCAATAGATGTTCAAATCCCATGAATAAATATGAAAAGTTAGAGTATTCAACTTCATTTGGTATTACTAAGTCTGTATTTTCCGAAGTAATATAGTCTTGAAAGATTTCATCGTTAATAAATCTAATTGTTACCATCACATCTGTCATAAATGACATATTAGTGACATTCAAAGTAGATCCTTTAAGAGGTTCTGCACAATTTAATTCAATTATTTCTAATAAATATTTTCCACTTCTTTTTGGAAATAAATCATCTTCAAATGAGCAAAATTCAGGAAAATTTATCCTTGATTTAGAAGATTGATTTAATGGAAATTTCCAGTTAACTAAATAGTCAGATTCGGAAATTTGAGTAATTTCAAGCTGTGCAGGTGTAAATTCATGAGAANTGACTTCAAAGCTNGCAAAAACCAACAAAAATAAATAAAGAACTAAATTACTCAAAACTATATTTTTTGCTTAAAGATACGTCGTAAGATTTTATTAAATCCTCTGTATACTTTTTTAAGACTTCATCCTTTTTTACTAATAAATAAGTATCTAAAAGTTTATCTCTGATGGAATTAAATTCAGGTAAATAAGAATCTTCAATNTTAGATACATTTACTATGTGCCACCCATAAATAGATTCAATTACTAGATCATTTTTAAGAGTTGTTAATTCATCCAATGAAGCAGCAAATTTATCACCAAAATCTCTCTGTATTTGTCTTATTGTTTTATCTGAAAAATTTCTTCCTAATAAAAACGGATCACTCTTAATATTCTTATCTACCAGATATTGTTTTACTTCTTCTAATGAGCGAGATTCTTTTAAGAAAAAGACATGATTAAAGCTTAATCTTTTAGGAATCCTAAACTCACCTTTATTCTCATCAAAATATTTTTTTAACTCGCTATCATTCGGNATTTTCACACCTTCTTCTTGTTTCAAAAAACCTAATTTTTGAACAAGTCTTCTTTTGACAATAATATCTCCTCTATCTAAATTTAGTTTCAAGGCTTCTCGATATAAAACTTCGTTTTGTATAAAGTTTTCTATAATGGTCTTTAGTTCTTCTTCACTTGGGGGTCTTTGCATTTGATCGTTCCAAGTAGCTACCAGAAAATCAATGTCGTTATCGCTAACGTAAATCATATTTTCATTGTCATTGTTTAAAAACCAATCAAACAAGTACAGAAATAAAGCTATTGATAAAAATATTAGAATTTTTTTTGACATTTTATTTTGGTGCTAATTCTAGATCATCTCTAATATGCTTGGCAGCAATAAAATAATGAGTGGCAGACCATACAGTTGAAATAGGAATTACTATAAGTAACGCATAGCGTATAGACTCTATTCCGTAAGTTGGATTAATCATGTCACTGACAAAGCCAATAACCATTGGACCAAATCCTAAACCAATGAAATTAAGAATAAAGAATAATATCGCAGAGGACATTGCCCTCATTCTTAATCCAACTAACGAGTGAGTTATTGCTAAATTTGGAGCTAAATAAGCATTGAATAGCATGCCTGTGATAAAAGTAGTCATCAAAGCTAAATAAGTTTGATCTGTTAAATATATAAATAAAGTAAAGGGAAGATAGATAAGTGTAGTTATCGCAGGCACCCATTGATACCATCTAGGGTCTTGCCTACCTAATTTATCTGAGAAATAACCACCCATAAAGGTTCCTACTCCACCTGCAACAGAACTTAATGCTAACCAAGTTCCCAGCTCCCCTGTCTCAATATCATGCAATCTTAAAAATAATGAGGGAAGGAAATTACCTGCCCCATAGGAAACAAAAGCATGAATCCCGCATGCAATGGATAGGTGTCTAAATGATTTTCTTGACCATAAATGCTTGAGTGTCTCTTTAAGTTTTGGAGCACTTCCATCGTCAATTTTTTCTTCGGCCATACCTCTATCAGGTTCAGCTACAGCTAATTTCAAGAAAATAGCTAAAGCTATCCCCGGAAGTCCAACAACAAGAAAAGCTGTACGCCATCCATAAAATTCATTTATCCAACCTCCTAATAGAAAACCAAATAATATTCCAATGTTTATACCGGTTGAGTAAATTGCTAAAGCTGTTGCTCTTTGCTCCTGATTAAAAATATCAGAGACCATAGCATGCGCTGGAGGGCTACCTCCAGCTTCTCCAATAGCAACACCAATTCTTGCTAGCAATANATGTATAAAATTTTGAGCAAANCCACTNACAGCNGTCATCGAACTCCAAANNGNTAAAGANATNGCTATGACATCTCTNCTTATCCAAGTATCNGCTAATTTTGCTAACGGNATACCAAANGAAACATAAAATATTGCAAAAGANAAACCAGANAAAAGTCCNAGCTGAGTATCAGATAAACCCATTTCNGCCTTGATAGATTCTTGNAGAATNACTANAAGCTGTCTNTCNATGAAGTTAAAACTNTAAACGGTAGTTAAAACTCCTAGGACAAAGTAACCGTATGATTTATTCTCATACAGCCTAGATGACAGGTAACTCATAAATTATTTTTGATAACTACTTTTCCAACTAACTTTCTTTCAGATAAATATTCCAAGGCATCTTTTGCATCAGTTAGATTAAATTCTTTACATATATGCGGCTTTAAATTTCCCGTCTCTGCAAGTTCATGGATAATTTTTTTAGTTTCTGCTCCCTTTTCAGGATCTCGAATACCGTATTCACCAGCTCTGACGCCAATTACCGAAAAACCTTTTATCAGCGCTATATTTACTGGCAGGCTAGGCAATCTACCGCTCGTGAAACCAACAATCAATAATCTTCCATTCCAATTTATACAACGGATTGACTCGTCAAAAACATCTCCTCCTACTGGGTCGTAGATGACATCAGCTCCTTTGCCATTTGTTAAATCTTTAACTTCTTCTCTAAAAGCAGTAGTTCCATCTTTCAAAGTATTTAAGACATGATCTGCCCCCCAAGATTTAACAATTTCAAGTTTCTCATCAGATGTTCCTGTTGCGATTACCGTATTGCCAAACATTTTTGCAAGTTGAACAGCTGCCATACCAACTCCACCTGAAGAACCATGAATAAGAACAACATCATCAGGTTTCATTTCCCCTCTCCTAATTAATGAGACGTATGCAGTAGTGTAAGCAGTAGCGAATGCAGCTGCTTCTGCCATATTTAAAGCGCTAGGTTTCTTTGTTATTTTGGATGCAGGTAAAACAATATAGTTAGCCATTGCTCCATGACCCCAACCACCAAACATTACTTCATCACCAGTTTGCAACTCTTTTACATCCGGACCAACAGATTCTATGATTCCAGAACCTTCCATGCCTAAGAAAAATGGTAGTTCTGGTTTTCTTTGATATTTACCTTGAGACATCAGCCAATCAGGAAAATTTAATGAAGCGTGTGATATTTTTATTTTTACTAAATCTTTTTCAATTTGTGGTAACTCTAAAGTTCCCAAATTAATTCCAGACATATCTTCGGATAAATATTGACAGAGCAGTCCTTGAGCTTGAAGAGACACTGTTAGAATCTACCTATTATTTGCCTACTTCTTTTTAAATCAGCCATTCTAAGAGCAAAAGCTGTGCCGATTGTTATTAAGAAGCACAAGATTTGAGTTATTGAAATTCCCATAAAGAAAAAAGCTACAAACTGAGTAATTGCAAATGAAGTTATCACAATATAAATGGGCCACAAAGTTGAGGTTGGATTTTTTCCTGCAAAAAATCTGTAAATGAAATAACAAATTGTAAGATAAAGAGAAGGAATGATTGTTCGTAATCTCCACTCNTACATTTCCTNCTCNGTAAAACNNGCACCNGGAAAAANNCTAATNAAATTAGGATCNATAATAAAANAAAGAGAGAGTGTTGCAAAAAACACAAATAAGACAATCAAAATAACTTTTGTTGTTAAATCCATTTCTCCCTCCGAATGCTAAAATTATAACAATTAACTTACAAAAATTATGAATCCTTTTACTATTGCTAAAGACATTAAAAATATAGAAAAAATGCTAAAACCTGCTTTAGAAAAATATATTCAAGGCGCTGGTTTTGCAAAAAGCGATGAAATTAATGAAATTCTCAAAAAGATTTCTGAACTTGAAAAGAGAATAGAGATTCTAGAAGAAAAACTATAAAAGTTTAGGAATTACAGCTTTTCTATCTTTAGGATAATCTTCAAAGTTATCTTTATACCACTTGTGGTTGGCAACAGCTCTTGGTAGTAAATTAGCTACAGTCCAGAAAAAAAATACAAAGCCGGCTGTACTAAATGTCATTATTGCCCAACCCAACCATTCTATAAACTCACCTAAATAATTTGGACAGGATACATATTTATACATGAACCCTTTTGGCACTTGATATCCCTCATTTTTCTTTCTCAGAGAAAATAAAATTTCATCTGATTTAATATTTATGAGCATTCCAATGAAAAATAGACTAAGACCCAAGAAAAAAGGGACAGAACTAAAATGACTTGTTGCATAGTCTGATATATAAAACAGCCAAGTCCCTTGGATGTAAACATTAACAAAATTAAATAAAAATGCAGATAGAGCTATAGTCACTGGCATGCTTTTATTTTTTATTCTTGCTCTAATTGGCCAAATGAAGCTTCGATTAAAGTAATGAATCATAAATAAAATGGCAGCAAAAATTGAAAAATGTGAACTATTTGAAAAATTCAAAATCAAGAAAATTAACATTAAATAGAAAGCTGGAGACTCCATAAGGATCCAGCCCCATCGAGAACTTATTTCAAAGCCCCACCCTTTTTCTTGATGTCTTCCATAAGGCGCTGTCTGAAAGAATAAATAAATAAATACTGACAGGCCTACTAAGCTCCAAACCAGCATTACTAATTGATGAGTAGTCATTTTTTGCTTGGAAAAAGCATTAAAGAGGAAGTTTTTTTCATATAGTCTGCATAATCAGGTCTATTTTCTAGGCTTCTGTTATCCATCATTGGAATAGATGCAAACATAAACATTAATAACATTGCTATAGGGCAAATCAAAAGAAGAATAGAACCATTAGAGCCGATTAATCCAAAACCACATAATCCAAACCAAAAACCCACTTCACCAAGGTAGTTTGGATGACGAGAATATTTCCATAAACCCTCATTCATAGTCTTTCCTTTGTTCTCAATATTCGCTTTAAAAATATGCATTTGTTCATCGGATATCTGTTCAAGCAAAACCATTGAGAGAGTAAAAAGACATATTAAATAATCAAGTGAACTTACATCTGCTGAGTTTTCAATAAAATAAAAATACAAAGGAAACAGACACAAATTTACAATCAAAGTAGGAAAAAGATGAATGCCAAAAAGATTTATAAACCACTTGAAGGATCCAAAAGTTTCATACAAATTAACATATCTAAAATCTTCTTTGGATAATCCTGGCCAAGTGCGTAACCAATTATGAGTCAATCTGAATGCCCAATAACAAACTGGGATACCTACCAGAAAAATACGTTCTAGGTTTATCCCATTTTCATCAGATAAAGCAACGAAAAAGTAAATAGGAACTGGCGCTACTGACCAATAAGGATCATACAAGCTAGAATTAGAATAAAAGGTACTAAATAAAAAAATTACTAAAGTGCTAACAACATGCGCAATGACGATATCAACCCATAAATGAAATCCAAATGAATCGGTAGCGCTTAAACTAACTGCTGCCGCTGCAAGGCTGAGGGAATAACAAAACAAACATAAAATATGATGAGATTTCATAATCGAGAACTATTTTTCTGGATTAAACTTAACCGGCACGTCTTGGATGGCGTTAACAAAATTATTCGGAGTTAAAATCATTTCTCCATCCTGTTCCATTTCAGGAAACCTTGAGAATATTTTTTCATAGACAACTTCTAACTGCATGTTAGCTGTATGTTTACCTAAACATAAATGTCGTCCGTAACCAAAGGCAAGATGTTTTTTAGCATTCTCTCTAGTTACATCAAATTTATCAGGATCAGTAAAAATTTCTGGATCTCTATTTGCAGCACCGTACCATAATGAAACCTTTTCATTTGGTCCGATCTCTTGATCTCCAATCTGGGTATCGCATTTAGTGGTTCTTCTCATGTACCTTACAGGAGAAACCATTCTGATTGACTCATGAACCATATTTGATAAAAGACTTTTATCATTCAAAACTAAATTTTTTTGGTCAGGATTCTCTGACAATAAATTCATTGTTCCACTTATAGAATTTCTTGTCGTATCATTTCCAGCAAAAATAATTAGCAACCAAGAACCATCTAGATATTCATTAGGTAGTTTCTCTCCCTCAACTTCAATGTTGGCAATCACAGATAAAAGATCATCTTTAGGATCTTTTCTTCTAGATTCAAGAATTGTCCTACCATAGTCAAACATTTCTGCGACCATATTAGTAAACATTTCTACTAGAGCAGGATCAGGGGCTGCTTGCGTATGCTCTTCAGAAAATTCAATATCACCTTTTTCTGCTGCTTGAGTAGCAGCAATAAGTTGAGCCATTTCCAGAAATTTCATCCATTCTATGATTTTGGGTCTATCATCTTCAGGGACTCCTAACATTTCACACAAAGTGAACATTGGGACTTCTGCAGAAACTGCCTCAACAAGATTACATCTTCCTAAGGGCGCAATTTGATCTAACAACTGATCAACTTTAAGCTCTACTTTTTTTCTTAAATTAGATACGTACTTAGGATTAAAAAAAGCCATGTGTGGATTACGCATACTTAAATGCAACATACCATCTAGGCTAAGCATGTGATCCATGGTTGATCTATACAACGGTAAATCATCTTGTTGTTCAAAACCATGAGTAAGTGCAGTTCCACCAGCCAATTGCGATGAAAAAATTTCCTGATTTTTTGATACAAACTCAATATCTTTATATTTTGTTAAAACCCAAAATCCAGGTTCAGAATCTTCTGGACCAGTTTCATGAAAATATACCGGTGCGTTCTTCCTTAAGTTTGCAAAATGCTGATATGGTTCATCACCCTTGGTGAAAAGCATAAGATCCGTTAAATCAAAATTTCTTTCAAAAGGAAATTTAAGATTGTATTTAGGAGAATTAATCTTTACGAAGGGTTGTTTACTGCTATTTAATTCTAATGCCATGACTTATTTTACTACAAAAAAATGGCACGCCCGGAAGGATTCGAACCTCCGACACCCAAGTTCGTAGCCTGGTGCTCTATCCAACTGAGCTACGGGCGCCCGTTAAAAATCTAAGTATAAAGTAGAAAGGGTTAAGTAGTCTTCTCTAAAGAGACTATCTCTTCTCGATGGACTGGAACTTGATTTGGTGCAGTAATTCCTAATCTAACTTGGCTGCCCTTGATTTCAAGAACAGTAATAGTTACATTCTCGCCGATCAATAATTTTTGATCTTTTTTTCTGCTTAAAACTAACATCTCCCCCCAGAAATATTAATATCTCTAATTTATTAGGAAAACTAATATTTTTCAAGATATTTATAATTCTATTAATTAGAATTTTTTATAACTCCATGCCAAGGGGAGGATCTGGAGGTAAATTAGGGTCTAAAGAATAGGTTAAAGTTCTTAAACTTTTTACCAGATCTTGGTTAGATATATTTTCTTCAAAATCTTTAAGTTTTAATGGTTTACCAATAGTCACGGGAACATCAGTGCCCATTCTTCTTCTTACTTCTCTAAATAAAAGTGCAGATCTCAACATTAATCCAAAGCGACTAGCTAATTGAAATAAGTCAGAATTTTGGCCTTGAAAATAAATAGGAACTATCGTTGCATCAGTTTGTTTAATAAGCCTAGAGGTAAATACTTTCCACTCACAATCAAAAGCAATTTTTTCGTTCATTTTCATCTTAGTTGACACACATCCACTCGGAAAAATAACAATTGATCCCCCGTTGGAGAGAAATTCTCTAGAAAGTTTTCTTGTTTCTAAATTTGTCTTAAGTGCTTCTTTTGTTAATGCAAAATCTACCGGTAGGAGATATCCTTTAGTCTCAGGCGCTCTGAGCAGTAAGGAATGAGTTAGAACTTTAAAATCATCTCTTACGAGACTCATTAACCAACAGATGACTAACCCGTCCAAAACTCCAAAAGGATGGTTGGCAACAACTACCAACGGGCCTTCTTTGGGTATCTGTTTTAAAGCTTCTTCAGAAAAATTTACATTCAAATTCAACTTCTTAACGCTTCCTTCCCAAAAATTTTTATATAACTCTGGAGATCTTTGATATTCGTTATAAAGTTTGTAAAGCTCTGGTTGACCTGAAAGACTTTCAAATAGTCCTAATGATTAACCTTTTTAGATAAGGATCATCCGGATCAGCGTAACTAAAATATTTTGAATCTATATATTCCATTTTAATGATGGCGGAGAGAAAGGGATTCGAACCCTTGAAGGAGTTTCCCCCTTACCCGCTTTCCAAGCGAGCGCATTCGACCACTCTGCCATCTCTCCATTTATTTAAATTCAAAGCTGGCTATTCTATCTCCATGAAATGATCCAAGCCAAATCTTATTTTTATAGGGAAGCGCAACTGTTGCGGCACCCATTTGCCCTTTGGAAAAGCTATAAACACCCAGCACATTTAAATTCTCCAAAGCTAAATGATGTATCGTAAACGGTAAAGGACATTGAATTATTGAGTAATCGCACTGTAAGCTCTCCAAACCAGAATAATCATGAGCTGCAACCCAGAGCCCTGAGTCTGTGACCAATAAGTTATCTTTCCCTCCGCCTATATGTTCAAATTCCACAGATAAGCTTTTTAAATTAAATTTTACTGTTTTTCCTGAAAACCAATAATTTATATATAAATTTTCCTCATTTACGTCTAAATCAATACCGTTTGGAAAGGAACCTGACGTATTTGGTACTGTAGAGAATCCCTCGTCAACGTTCCAAAAATATACCTCTCCAGTAGAATTTTTAATCATACTAGCGAATGCAATTGCCCACTGAGATGAATCAAAATCATACATGTGAGTTATGTAAAAAGATCCATCTGTCTTTAATGCCACATCATTAAAATATTTATTCTCAGGTGCATCTATACAACCCCTCCATATTAATTCTATGGAGTCATTTTCAACTAACTCAAAAAGCTCAATAGATTCACTAGGCAGATGATTCACCACAGCCAGCATATACCTACCATCATCTCTTTGAATCAAATCAATTCCATGAGGTGATAATTGTCTACTTTTCAATTTACATTTGGGGTCTCCCCAAGTATTTTCTTCATAAAAAAAATTTGGAATTCCTTTTGATTCAGAAACTAAATCATAGAATGATATTTTTCCGTATTTAGTATTTGGAGCTAAAGAACCAAATTCTGAAATAATTATCTTATTTTGTGATGGAGATAAATATAAATCCTCAGGGTTTTGAAATCCGCAAACAATAGAAAATGAATCATCATTGTTACAACTCTCTATCTCAATAAATTCACTGAAGCTTAAAGATGAAACGAAAAATAATATGCCAATAAAAAAATCAAACATTTTAAGTCCTAATCCCTATTCCTCTTTTTAAGAGAACATAAACAAAAATGGAAAAAATTAAAATGAATAAACAGATCATTAAAATGGCATAGTCAACGCTGATATCTGATATTCCTATCATCCCGTAACGAAAGGAATTTACCATATACAAGATTGGATTAATTTTAGAGACACCTTGCCAGAAATCTGAAAGAAGTTCGATAGAATAAAAAACTCCGCCTAAATAAATTAATGGAGTAAGGACAAAGGTTGGAACAATACTTATATCATCAAAACTGTTTGCAAAGATTGCATTAATCATTCCGGCTAGAGAAAATAAAGTTGCGGTAAGAATTACTATCAAAAGAGTTAAAGGTATATTCTGAACTTCAAGGCTGGTAAAAAACAGAGCTGTTATCATCACCAGAAGGCCAACTATTATTCCTCTTGCCACTCCACCAACAACAAATCCAATAATAATCAAATATATAGGCATTGGAGATACTAAAAGTTCCTCTATGCTTTTTTGAAATTTAACTCCAAAAAAAGAAGAGACTACGTTTGAATAAGAATTTGTAATAACTGACAACATGACTAATCCAGGAGCCATAAATTGCATGTAATCTACTCCGCCCATATCTCCTATTCTTTTTCCTATTAAAGAGCCAAAGATTACAAAGTATAAAACTGAGGTAGCTACAGGAGGAATTAAGCTTTGTGTCCAAATTCTGAAAAACCTATGTAATTCTTTTCTTATTAGACTAAGTAGAGCGTTGATCTGTTCTGTGTAATTCATTTTTCTGTTAAGTCCAAAAATAGTTCTTCTAACCTATTGGTTTCATTTCGCATGCTTAGAATATTCAAATTATTTTCATTCAAATATCTAAAAATTTCATTCAAACTTTGTGATTTATTTATCTCAACTGAAATTTGATATGTATCTAATATCTTAATGTCAAAAGGACTATTTGAAATACTTTTAGGATCAATTTGATCCTTTAAGTCAAATATGAAAATCTCCGTATCTAACTCCCTTAGCAAGGACTGCATTGATGAAGTTTTTACTATCTCTCCCTTATCAATTATGGAAATATTTTTGCATAGCTTTTCTGCCTCCTCTAGATAGTGAGTAGTTAAAATGATTGTTGTCCCGTTGTTATTGATTTCAATTAAAAAATCCCAAAGTGATCGCCTGAGCTCAATATCAACTCCAGCGGTTGGTTCATCTAAAATTAGAAGATCTGGATTATTTATTAAGGCTTTTGCGACCATAAGTCTTCGTTTCATTCCACCAGAGAGATTTCTACCCTGTTCTTTTCTCTTATCCCAGAGACCTAGATTTCTTAAATAGTATTCAGATCTTTCTTTGATTATCTTTCTGGGTAAGCCAAAGTAACCAGCTTGTTGTTCCAAAATTTGCGATACAGTTTCAAATTGATTGAAATTAACTTCCTGACCAACAACACCAAGATTCTTTTTAGCTTTGCTATGATTTACATCAATATCAATGCCCATCAACTCAACTAAGCCAGATGTTTTAGTTACTAATGAACTGATTATTCCAATCGTGGTTGATTTTCCTGCTCCGTTTGGACCAAGCAATGCATAAAAATCTCCTTTTTTAACTTCTAGAGAAATATTATTAAGTGCAACAAGATCTCCCGGATAGATCTTGGAAAGATTTTTAATTTTTAGAGCGTTCTCAGACAAATTTATTTTGATAAATAAGACATACTATCTTCAAGACCTTTAAGAGTAAGACCGTACATTCGATCTTCGATTAAAGTTCTTGTTATGTCTATGGATGCAGAGTAATCCCAATGTTCAGATGGCACAGGATTGAGCCAAGCAACCTTATCGTAAATAGTTGTAATTTTTTTCATCCACAACGAGCCAGCTTCTTCATTCCAATGTTCAATACTGCCTCCTGGATTAGTTATCTCATAAGGAGCCATTGTTGCATCGCCAACAAAGATAACTTTGTAATCAGCTCCATACTTATGGAGGATATCGTCTGTTTTAATTCTTTCATTGTGTCTGCGTTTATTGTCCTTCCATACAGATTCATAAATAAAATTATGGAAATAAAAATATTCAAGATGCTTAAATTCAGTTTTTACAGCTGAAAAGAGTTCCTCACAAACCTTAATATGAGGATCCATAGAACCACCAACATCAAAGAAAACAAGAACCTTCACGGCATTTTGTTTTTCTGCAATCATTTTTATATCCAATAGCCCAGCGTTTTTTGCAGTATGCTTAATGGTGCCATCCAAATCGAATTCTTCTTCAATACCTTGGCGAGCAAATTTTCTTAATCTTCTTAAAGCCATTTTTATATTTCTTGTTCCTAGCTCTATAGAATCATCTAAATTTTTGTAATCTCTTTGTTGCCAGACTTTTACTGCTTTATTTTGTTTTCCTTCACCATCTACTCTTATACCTTCAGGATTAGAACCTGCATTACCGTAAGGTGAAGTTCCTCCAGTACCCACCCATTTGTCTCCTTTTTCATGTCTTTCCTTCTGTTCTTCTAGTCTTTTCTTAAATTCTTCTAACAGTTTTTCTAAACCGCCGAGAGATTTAATTTTTTTTAATTCATCCTCAGATAAGAACTTCTCAAATTCTTTACGCAACCAATCTTCTGGAACTAAAGCTTCAATAATGTCATCAAGAGTTTCTAAGCCTTTGAAATATATATCAAATGCTCTATCAAACTTATCATAGTGTTTCTCATCTTTAACCAATGTAGCTCTTGATAAGTAATAAAAGTCTTCTGAATTAGCAAAAGCTAACTGTTTTTCTAATCCTGCTAAAAGATCTAGAAATTCCCTTAAGGTGCAAGGAACTCCTGTATTTCTGAGTGTGCCAAATAAGTTTAAAAGCATTATTGTTGATTTCCAGATTCTCTCCTTGCCATAAATGCAAGTCTTTCTAGCAGTTGAACATCCTGTTCATTTTTAATTAATGCACCGTAAAGAGGAGGAATTGCTTTAGTAGCATCCCTGTTCTTGAGTATTTCATCTGGAAGATCATCAGACATTAGAAGCTTTAACCAATCAACTAATTCAGAAGTCGAGGGTTTCTTTTTTAAACCAGGAACTTTTCTTACATCAAAGAAAATATCTAGAGCCTCTTTAACTAACTTTTGTTTTATCTTCGGATGATGGACTTTCACAATTTCCTGCATTGTTTCTCTATCAGGAAAAGAAATGTAATGGAAAAAACATCTCCTTAAGAAAGCATCTGGTAATTCTTTTTCGTTGTTACTGGTAATAATGACAATTGGTCTATGAACAGCCTTAACGGTTTCCTTTGTTTCATAGACGTAGAATTCCATTCGGTCTATTTCTTGCAATAGGTCATTAGGGAACTCAATATCAGCTTTATCTATTTCATCAATGAGCAAAACAGCTCTTTCCTCTGATACAAAAGCTTCCCATAATTTACCTTTTTCTATGTAATTAGAGATATCTTTTACCCTTTCATCTCCAAGCTGCGAGTCTCTTAATCTTGTAACAGCATCGTACTCGTATAATCCTTGTTGGGCTTTAGTGGTAGATTTAATACTCCATTCATACAAGGGTAATCCTAGTGATTCAGCCACCTCAAGAGCAAGCATAGTTTTACCAGTTCCCGGCTCTCCTTTAATCAGTAAAGGTCTTTCTAAGTTAATAGCAGCATTGACTGCCATACTGAGATCTTCTGTAGAGATATATGATTTAGTTCCTTCAAATTTCATAATAATTTCCTATTTGTAGTCTCATTCTTAAAGAAATATGAGACTTATTTTTTAAGTCTTAGTTTAGCCATCTGTTTAGACTGTCCGACTAATTTACCTGAACTATCCCAAATTTCTCTATCTTCTTCCATAAAGCCACCTGTCACAAATTCAGTCTTGGCTATTACTTTTAGAGGACCTTCAGATGGTAACCCTCTTACGTGAGAAGCCAAAGATATGGTTGGAACCCAACCTACAGTTCCAAGTTTATTATAAATTGGCGGAGTAGTCGCATCCAGAAACAATACTAAATCAAATAAGTCAACATTGTCCTTTTCAGGCCAAGACATATAAAGATTTAGTGTAGACGACGAGTTGTCTATATCTTTTTTCCACCACAAAGAATCTTGAGCATAAGCTTTTTCAATATTTTTATCTAATTTAGGATTAAAGCCTTCTTTGTAAGGAATTACCTCGCAAGAGTTATATTCAGGAAAAATAGGCACGTCCCTTTCATAAATATTCAAATCGTTTTTGAAGGAAAAGTCAGTAAACGTTCCAATAAATATTATTTTTATTTTATTATCCTGAATAAATTCTACCCTTGCCGTAGATAAACTTTTGCTACTACTCAGATGAGTTACATGAAGTTCTGTTGATCCAAAATCTACCCTATCTAGATAGTGTGCAGATATACTTAGAGGATCTTTATGTTCTAAGAATTCCGACATCGCTTTTGCTGCAAGAGTCATTGAATAACCACCATTTGCAGTATTTCCAATACTCCAATTTTCAGATACTTCTGCTGTAAATAAATTATCTGACTGTTTTTTTACAGTTGTGTCTCTTACGAATAATTCTTTAGAATTCATATTTTTATATTAAAGGTATGAGCTAATTAATAAAGTTAAAATTAATCATGTTTGATATTGGTGCAAATTTAACAAGCAGTCATTTCTCAGATGACCTTGATTCAGTCCTTGATGAATCCTTTGAAGCTGGTGTGAAAAAGATATGCATTACCTCATCTAATCTNCAGGATGTTAGAAATGCAAAAAAAATTACTGAGAGAAATAAAAACCTCTATTATTCCGTTGGCTTTCATCCGCATAATGCAAAAGATTTTAAAATTGAATTTTTAAAAGAAATGTCAATCTATTTGGATGATCCCAGAGCAATATGTCTGGGTGAGATGGGTCTTGATTTTAATCGCAATTTTTCATCTAGAGAGGAACAAATTTTATGCTTTGAGTCTCAATTAAGTTTAGCTAATTCAATAAATAAACCTTTGTTTCTTCATCAAAGAGATGCGCATGAAGAATTTTTAAGTATTCTGGATAATTATAAGTTTAACCAAAACTTAATTGTTCATTGCTTCACTGGAAACTTATCTGAATTAGAAGACTATTTGAAAAGAGATTTTTATATAGGAATCACAGGGTGGGTTTGTGATCTCAAGAGAGGTTTAGATTTAAGAGAATGTATCAATCATATTCCTCAAGAAAAGCTTCTGATTGAAACTGACTCCCCATATTTAAGTCCGAGAAAAAAAATAAGACGGAATGAACCGAAATTTTTAATTGATGTTGCAGAGGAAGTGGCAAGATTAAGACAACAGACAAAAGAAAGTATTGTTAAATCTTCTTATGAGAACTCTTTAAATTTTTTTAATCTCCACCGATAACGTTTGATGATATAAGGTCATCTATTTGCTCAGTCCATCCTATTGAATCTAATATTTCCTTTGTATCTTCTCCAATCGGATTCTGAAGGTGTTTGATTTTAGAGGGCGTTTCTGAAAATAAAGGAGCTGGTGAAGGTTGGGTAACTTCATCTATAGTGCTGAAGGAATTTCTTTCCTTATTGTGAGGGTGATTGATTGCTTCATCCATAGAAAGCACAGGCGCAAAACAAATGTCTGTCCCCTCCATGATTTCACACCATTCATCGCGAGTTTTAGAAAGAAAAACTTTTTTAAATTTAGCTTTATATTCATTCCATTTCTCTTTATTCATTTGCTCTGAGAATTCATTGCTATCTAATCCCATCTTATCTAAAAGGATTGAGTAAAATTGAGGTTCAATTGAGCCGAGTGAAACAAACTTACCGTCCTTGCATTCATAACTATCATAAAAATGTGTTGCTCCATCAAGAAGATTGCTTTGTTGTTGATCAGTCCAAAATCCAGATGCTTTCATTCCATAAATCATAGACATTAACTGAGCGGTGCCTTCAGTCATTGCTGCATCTATAACTTGTCCTTTCCCACCATTTTTGACATTAACTAATGCAGCACATATTCCAAGAGCTAATAACATTCCACCTCCTCCAAAATCTCCAATTAGATTTAAAGGAGGAGCAGGAGGTTCGCCATTCCTTCCTGTGGAGCCGAGAGCTCCAGCAAGCGATATGTAATTGATATCGTGTCCGGCTGCATTTGCAAGGGGACCGGTTTGACCCCAGCCTGTCATTCTTCCGTATATTAGATTTTCATTTTTTTGCAAACAAAGTTCTGGACCTAAGCCTAATCTTTCCATTACCCCTGGTCTAAATCCCTCTATCAATGCATCGGCAGATTCTATTAATTTTAGAACAAGCTCTATTCCCTTTTCGGACTTTAAATCTACAGCTATGGATTTTTTTCCTCGACCGGATACTTCAAATTTTGAACCTTTGCCATAATTTTGTTTTCGGTCTACTAAAATTACCTCAGCTCCCATATCAGCTAATAACATCCCTGCGAATGGAGCTGGGCCAATTCCAGCGATTTCAATAATTTTTGTTCCTTTTAATGTGCTCATAATTACTTTAATGGTTTTAGATAATATAAAAGAGTTGGCAATAAAAGTAACGAACCTAAGATTGCCATGATCATAGCTAATGAAGTGAAAATTCCAAAGAATACAGAAGGATTAAAGTTTGACGACAACAAAATTAAAAATCCAATAACTATTGTAGATGATGTATAAAACATCGCTCTTCCTATGGTTGTGTGACTATTCTTGAGGCATTCTTCATAGTCTTTTGATAAATCAAATTCTCTTTTAAATCTATGCAGGTAATGAATAGTATTATCAACACCAATCCCAATGCTGATCGCAGCAACGGTAACGGTCATAATATCCAATGGAACTCCAGAAAAGCCTATGGAACCCATGACAAAACCAGCTGCAAGAAAATTTGGAATCATACCAATCAAAGCTAAGCTGACAGATCTAAAAAGAAATAAAAACATCACGAAAATTGCTATGAAAACAATTCCCACACTGCCAATTAAAGATGAGAAAAGACTCTGAAGTAAATTATTATAAATAACTGATATTCCTGTAAGTCTAAATTGTTGATCATCAAGACCAAATTTATTTTCTAAATCATAATTTATTTCATCGATGAGATTCTTTCTGTTCAATCCATCTAGAGATTCTTTCACTCTTGCCTGAAGCCTTACTTGATTATCATCATCAGAGATATACGAATTAAGTAAACTTTCCTTAATATCCTCTGGTAACAGCTCTCTCATGAATGCTAATTCAAGATCATTAAGTTTTTTACCGTTAGCTATTTCAGCAAGTTTTATTCCACTTGATACAGATAAAACTTTTCCTATTTCAGTTCTTGATTCCAAATAGTCATGAATTTCTTCTAACCTATCTAAATTTTGACTTGTAAACCAATACCCGCTGGTAGAGTCATCCATACCAAAAGGATCATCAAAATCTTCAAAGTCATCCTCAATCTGCTCTGTCATAGGAGCGTTTATTACTAAATCAAGGGGTGCTGTTCCTCCCAGTTTCTGATCAATTAAAGATAGACCTTTATATATTTCTGTATCCGACTTGAAGTAGTCTATGAATTTGTTCTCAACAGATAGCATAGATATTCCAAGAACAGATAATCCAAAAACTATTAAAGAAAAGAAAACAATTTTAATTCTGGAATTCTTAAAGATGTTGAATATAAATAATGTAATTCCAGAGGACTGATCTTCTACAAAATCTTTCTCTTTTTTAGGTAACTTAGAAATAACTGCGGGAAAAAAAGAAAAGGTCACTAAGAAAGCGATGACGATACTGGTAGCCATCAATAAACCAAAATCCGTAATGGGTTTAATATCACTGACAATCAATGAGAGAAATGCGACTATTGTTGTCAGAGCAGTATAAAGACATGGCACAAACATTTGTGTCGAAGCCATTAACACTATCTCCTTTTGGCTTAGCTCAGAATTTTTAGATAACAATTCCTGATATCTGACGACTAAATGCATTGTCAAAGATATTGCAATGATCATCAGAAGAGCAATGTAGTTCGCAGAAACAACTGTTACTTTCAGTCCTGCAAAGCTTATTAAGCCGGTAACCACAATTGCAGAGATAAAAGCGCTAATCAAAGGAAGTAAAATCCACCGAATTTGCCGAAAAATAAAGCCCAATACAGTTATAAATAGTAGACCCACAGCAAATCCAAAAAAAACTATATCGTTTAGAATAAATTGTATTGTGTCAGTGGATATCATCGGGCCGCCGCCAAGATAGATTTCAGCGTCATTTTTATATTTAGAGATTATTGCTCTTGTATCCGCAACCAACTTCTTTCTAGTGGCGACATTTTCTTTCTGCAAAACATCGATTTCTTGAGAAAGTAAATCAAGTTGCAATTGTTTCTCAATTTCACTTAGAGAAGAATCTTCATTAATTCGATACCTTTCTTGTATCTTAGAATCATATTGAGTTGTAGGCTTGAGAATAGCTTGTAAGGCTACAGTATCTAATTGTTCACTAACCAAAAGGCCTCTATAAACTGGATTACTAGAGAATTCTTTTTTTGCTAAAGATAAATCAACGTTCTTTTTTCTTAGAGATATTGGATTACTTGCAATTTCAGATATTGATTGTCTTGGACTTTCTAGCAAAGGAACGTCAAGAAAGTTTAAAACAGAATCAATCTCCTCAAGTTCTTCTAGCTCATCAGATAGTTCTTCTATCTTTGTTAAGGTTTCCTGCGTGAATAATTCATCAAAAGGGGAATAAGTAACTATTAAAAAGTCACCTCCTCCTCCAAAAGTTTTATTTGTATCTCTGTAGAACTTCAGATCATCATCATCTTCCAGCAATAAGGTATCCGAAGAAGCATCTAGCTGAAAATATTGAACTCCAAAAGCGAGACCAAAAGTTATCAGTAAAACAAGCCCTAAAGTGATTGAAGATCTGTAAACCACAAAATGTAAAATTTTTTGTACAAATGCCATTGTTTATTAGTTGCGTTTTTTAATTATCTGCTTGTGTCGCTCGAGATATCTTAATCTGTCTTCTTCAGACTTTTCATTAATGCATTGATGACATGAGACCCCAGCAGAATAATGAGTTGACTCTAAATCTTTCTCTGAAAGCGGTCTTCTGCAAGCGAAACATTGATAAAAAGAACCTTTATTTAAATCTTTATCGACTGTAACTCTCTCATCAAAAACAAAACACTCACCTTCCCATAGTTTTTTGTCTTTACTATTTGCTAAATAGTTCAGGATTCCACCTTTAAGTTGATGTACATCATTAATGTCTTCAGATTTAAAAATAGAAGATGCTTTTTCACAACGAATACCTCCGGTACAAAAAATGCCAATTTGTTTTCCTTTAAAATTTTTCTTATTTTCTTTTACAAAATGTTTAAATTCTCTGAAATTTCTCGTATCGGGATTCAACGCTCCTTTAAAAGTACCAACTGAGGTTTCATAATTATTTCTCACATCAATTAAAATAGTATTTTTATTTTCTGAAAACTCGTTCCAAAATTCTGGAGCTATATGTGATCCAGAATAATCTGTTGGTTTTAATTTTGTTCCAGAGGGCACAAGTTCTTGCCTCTCCTTAATTTTAAATCTCTTAAAAGGTTTTTTTTCTGTGCAAGAGCGTCCGATATCAATTGAAGGGAAATATTTAGCAATGTAAGTTTCGAAAGAATAAAGATTTTCTAAGTTCGCACAGGCTATCGTTGAATTTATACCCTCTGGAGTCAAAATTATTGTACCTACAATAGAAAGTTCATCAGCTTTTTTCGATAAACTTTGTTTTAAAAAGGAATAATCTCTCTCGCAACAATCATAAAAAGTTGAAATATGAAACATTGTTGTATTTTAATTTTCTCCGCCTAAACAGTTTGGTGAATTCAACTCCTGACCAGTTTTTTCCTGCCATTCATCTTTTGTGAAAGCATGAATGGCAATAGCATGAATTTTAGTCATCTGCTCTTTGAGAATTCTATAAATCATTTGATGTCGTTGAACTAATCTTTTTTCTATAAATTCATCTGAAACAACCACAACCTTAAAGTGAGACTCCGATCCTGGTTCAACATTATGATTAGGGCTTTCATTCTCAACTTCTAAATGCAGCAAGTCCATTCCATTAGTTAGATTATTTTCAATTTCAGTTTGAATCATCTCAGTCTTCTATGTAATTTAATTCACTCAATTTTTCTTGATGGCTTTCTTTGGTGGTTGTTACTAAGGAGATAGTAAACAAAGAAATGGACCAAAGAATTATTGAAGCAGTTATAGCCGTGAATCCGAAATCAAATAATATAGTTGCATCAACTTGACCAGGTACAGCATTTTTTGGCCATGCTGAGTAAGTCAGAATTAGACCTGCTGCAAAGGCTCCTGCACCGCTCATGCATTTAGCTGCAAAGGATCGGGCAGCAAGTAATGTTCCTTCCATTCGTCTTCCTGTTTTGATTTCAACTTCCTCGACTGTATCCCATACCATGGAGTTTAATGTCGTGAAGGAAATCACTGATGTCGCCACACCGATAAAATGGAACAGAAGTACAGCCCCAAGAACAATTGGAGAACCATTATCTGGCAATAAACCCAGCAGCCTAAGAGCGATAACACCGTTTTCAACCGTTAATGATGTAGCAAAAAGGATTATAGCTCCGTTTCGCTTACCAAATTTATTTGCCAATAAAGGTGAGACAATGAGCCCGACAAGCGGGGCTAAAAATAAACTCAATCCAATTGTTAATATATTTAAAGGAGTAAACTCCCAGAAAAAACTATAAAAATACAATGTTAAATTAGTAGCTATCCCGCCTGCCACACCCATCATAATCATGGCAATAAAAAGGATTATGTAGTTCTTACTCACCGTCATCGTCTCGTAGAGTTCAGAGAAAATAACTTTTGGTGTTTTTCTTTGTATTTCAGGAGAATGTAAGTCTTTTATGTGTCTGTGCGTTCCTAGTGCGGTAACAACAATGGCTAAAAACATAATTGGACTGCAAACCAATCCGTAAGTCATCCATGTATCCGCAACAAATCTTGCATCTTGTGTGCCGGTATAGGTGCTATAAACAACAAAAATCCATAAGGAATTCCACACAGCTAATCCACCCCACCAACCAAACCAATATCGATAAGAAAGCAATGAGCTTCTTTCCACGTAATCTTTTGAAAGCTCTGGACCTAAAGCATTACTTGGAATCTCATAGATAGTAATTGCAGTTCTTATAAGTGCACCAACAATTAATAAAAACCAAAATAACTGAGATTGAGTTAAGTTATCGGGAGGATCCCATATCAAAAAAAATGAGATTGCTACGGGAACTGCTGAGAAATACATGAAAGGATGTCTTCTTCCCCATCTTGATTTCATGTTATCTGAATAATAGCCAATAAGAGGATCTGATATAGCATCGATCACTAGCATTAGAAGAATTGCTAATCCTGCTAAATCTGGAGACAGACCAAACACCTGAACATAGACAAACAATAGAAAATAATTGAAAGCATTATCCTTTATTCCATATGCTAAAGAACCAAACCCATAAAAGAATTTCGTTAGAAAAGGAAGTTTATGCGGATTATTTACTTTATCTGTTTCCATCTATCTCCTACGATTGAAGTATCTCATAAAATACAGGTAATTGGAGTAAATGGTTGAACCAAATAGAGATATTGAGGAGCTTATTAATCTAGCTTTGAAATAGCTAAATTAGGTTTTTTCAAAGGACTTAAATAAATTGGTGATGACCAAGCTCTTTCCTCTGACATCGAAATACAGTTATCTTCTATGTCTGTCTTATACCCACCATAACAAAAATTTGTTTCGATACAGTTTCCTTCATCGTCATAGGTACATCTGAGATTTTTGCCATTTATTCGCTCACTTGGTTCTTGTATGGCTCGAACATAAAAAGTTGCATCTCGATTATCTGAAGCAAAATCTTCATCTTGAAATCTAATTTTGCAAGAAGCTTTGTTTTCTTCACACTCAAATGTTTTCCAAGGATCCATAATTAGTTCTTCTGGATTTTCTGATGTGTTGATTTCAGGCAAAACCTTAATAATTTCTATTCTTGATATTGAGTATCTTTCTGAACTAGGATTGAAACATTCATTCATGCAAAGATTTTTAATATCCTCTGCTGATCTTTTGCCTAGACTGTAATCTGGACAGCCAGGTTTTTGTTTAAAAGAACCAACTGCTTTAACTTGAAAAGTTGGATTCTCATCTATAGTAATTTCAGAGCCCATAGGAACTAATCCATTTTCTGTAATTAAATCAAACCAAAGCAAAATTCTTGGTCCGCTTGTCCCATAGGTTTCTCTTCTTTTAAATGCTTCCCAAACTCCTTCTCTACTTCTTGAATCAACATGAACTGCCGCCAAACCGCCTGTAGTAAAGAAGGTTTCTTGTCTTTCTGACTCCCAGTAAGCCAATGGGTTGGGTATGAACCTTTCTTCAATCTTAAATTCTACTGGGGTATCACTGATTTCATCTAATGGATAAGCAAGTCTTTCAAAAGCAGGATCCTTAATGCCATTTGATTCTGTAGTCAATAACCTATCAACGGCTTTGTATCCAGTTCCGGGCCGAGCTCTGTGATTATCGCTTGATGCTATGACACCAAAAATAAATTTCTCGTTATTTCTGCCTTTTTTGGTCAAAGCATACTGGAAAGAACCCTTGGGACGATAATTAAAACTTGGGATAAAACAATCCTTGCACTGCCCTGAATCAAGCCATGATTCAGGCGTTGCCCCTGGAACCACAAAATGTCCTGACTGACCTGCCTGTAAATAGAAAATCTCAGCTTGAGAAGCATCTTGTCTGCATTCATTTTCTCTCTTACCATTTTCTATGCATCTTTCATAAATAATGTTTCCAGCTTGCTTGCAAGAAGGAAGATAATTATCTGATTCTTCAGGACAAATTAAATTATCTCCGTCGAAAATAACTTCAGTCCAACTTCTATATTCCTCTGAATTTCCATGACCGGACATGATTTCGAAAGAAATTTGTCTATCCGGATCGTGAACATCATCAAGTTTGTCGTCCCAGGAAGTTCCTAAAGGACTATAAAATCCCCATGTGTTGCCATGTGGGATTACTATCGAGTCGGTTTTTAAGGCATTTAATTTTGTGAAAAGTTCCTTGGGAGTATCAGCCGAGGCAAGACAATCCTTATTATCATCTGCACTACCGGTACAAACCGGAGAACTAGTAATATCTGTGTTGTATGCAATGAAATCATAATATCTTTGCCTATTTCCAAGATCGCTATACGCTTGAACCATCATATTTATCCTAGTTTCGTTAACTCTATTAGGATCTCTAAAATTGTTAAGGCTATCGCCACCGGCTGCGATTGGTGATTGAGGCAAATATTCTGAGTCAATTTCTTTCAGAATAACGTTTTTATGTCCATAGTGCTCTTCTCGGTTATCTCCAATTTGAGTCCATTCGAAACCTAAAAAGGTAATCATGTCTGGATTTTCTGGATCAGTACTTTTATTGCAGCTTTGGACTTGTTCGATTGTATTATTCCATTTGTGAGGAGTGCTGGCCTCAGCATGATCCGAAATAACCCAAAAATCTAACGCTGAACAAAATCTTGCATAATCGCAAGCATCTGAAACTGGATGAGGACCTCTTCCGTTATACATCGGCAGACTCCATAAAAAAGCATCGCTAGAATATGTGGTGTGGACATGAGTGTCCCCAAAAAGAATCTGTTTTGATGAATTGGAGTGCCTCAGTTGGCTCCTGATTTTTGAATTTAAAACTTTTTTTGGTAACTCACTGTTAACTGACTTTCCGCCAGGCTCCAATGATCCAAAATAACCGTAAAAAGCAAATAAAGTGTATGTAAGAACAACAACTAAGATCAAAAACAATAAATAGGAAAATGATTTAAAAAATATTCGCATCAGACTACTTCCTATACTTATCTTCTGATTTATTTATGAAGTCTTTGAGAAAGTCTCTTGGATTTTCATTTTGAAAATTCATGTTCGCGTTTTGCCATGGTTTTGTATGAGGAATATCNAATAATTTTACATCTTTCTTTTTAAAAAAAGGAACAAGTATCATCCCGGCAATAAACCCACCGATATGAGCTAAATAAGCAACTCCGCCTTCATCTTGCAACGAGCTTGGAAGACTAAAAAACTGACCTAAAATCCAAAAACCNAANACAAGAAATGCNGGGATTCTTATGACTTGTATAAAAATGATTAAAAAGACAAAACAGCTGACATTGGCTCTTGGATGCAGCATTAAATATGCACCAAGAACACCAGCAATTGCCCCGCTTGCCCCTACCATTGGTATGTTTGAATCAGGATTAACTAAAGCTTGAGACAAAGCAGCAATTAGACCGCAAGTAATATAAAACAATACAAACCTTATCCTTCCCATGGATTCTTCTACGTTGTCGCCAAAAATCCATAGGTAAACCATGTTACCTACGATATGGGCGATACCGCCATGGAGAAACATTGATGAGATAATTGTTAAGTCAAAAAAAGAATTGGAAAAAAATCGATCTGGTATAAAACCAAAATCCAAAAATAATTGTCCAGGCATTCCAGCAAGAAATTGAAAAACAAAAACTATCGTACAAGCAACAACAATAAATTGCGTTACGTAAGGCCTTATGGATGTTGGATTATCGTCGTATAAAGGAAAAAACATTTATGTCTTATAGCCTAACTCATCAACTGCGGAAGTATGTGAATCTCTGGTTATAGAATAAAAGTAAATGAATCCTAATCCAGCAAAATTTAGTATTGGCCCACTGATGCATACAAAAATGACTAAGTTATTGATGGGTTCTTGCATCTGCTCAACGTTAGATTGAGAGTTATCGAAACCTAGGAACTGCAATACAAAACCTATTATAAAAACACCAAGACCTGAAAATATTTTTTGAAATAATCCCGGACCAGACAAAAAGAGTCCTTCGTCTCTCCTTCCTGTTCTCATTTGGCTATCCTCAACAACATCAAACATCATTGAAATCATGACTACCCAACCCATAACAGAGAAGATATCAGTTACGCATAGATGCATTAACATCACCCACCAGAGAGCATCGGATCCGTTAACAGGGAAAGTCTGCACTTCAAAATAAGGATCAACTAGTCTTAGAATGAATGGAATATATGAAATTGCAATTGTTCCAGTAAAAGCTAAAAGTGCAATAATTCTTTTTTCTCTTCCTTTAGAAATTGCGACTGCGATAACTGCTCCAATAATTGCAGAAATTCCTCCTGCTAAGGGAAAGATGGATATATCTGAAGGAGTCCACTGCCAGAAATAAACACTGATGTAATTAGCTATACCATTATTTAATCCCAAAAAAAGAGCATACAGACACCCAGCAAGAAAGATCATCAACCATGATCTATTAGAGAGCGCCTCTATGACTTCTGCTAAAACATTTTTTAATTTAATCGGTCCTGATGGTTCAACAACATGAAGATCCTTAATATGTTTATGAGTACTGGATGCAGCTGTTACACCTAAAATTATCACGAGGAAAGCAGCAAAATAAGCAAGCTTTTCGTATCCTTCTGGGTTTAAGAAAGCCGTTGAGCCCTGAAATTGCTCTGTTTCAGGTAAAAAATATTCAAGCATCACGAACCCAATGACTATTGCTCCAACGTATCCAAAGAAAATACCCATCCCATTAAGTAAATTTCTTCTATCGTAATCTTTGGTTAATTCTGGACCTAAAGCAGCCCTAGGAGTTTCGAAAAAGGTGATAGCTAACCTAATGAGTATTGTTAAAACGAGCAATTTTATAAACAAGTAACTCTGGTCATAAGAATTAGGCGGCGTGAATAATAACCAAACGCATATTGCTAAGGGAATGATACTGGCATATATAAAAGGGTGTCTCCTTCCTAGCCTAGATCTAATACGATCTGACCAAACTCCAACCAGAGGATCCGATATGGCATCGAAAAAAAGAGAAACACCAATGGCAATTGAAGCTAAATATGGCTGCAAACCTAAAACTTGGTTGTAATACAAAAGAACCCAAGCACCAAAAATTACATTTTTAATCCCTACAACGCCTGATCCTGCTGAATGTAGAAAAAGTGTAAGGTTTGAAACTTTAAATTCTTTTACTTCTGACATTTATTTGATTAAAAAAAATAATATACTTTAGTGATAAACATAATGCATTAAATTAATAGGGAGAAATCATGGGAAGATTAAATGGCAAGATTGCTGTAGTAACTGGAGCTGGCCGCGGTATCGGTAAAGAAACTGCACTTTTTTTAGCTAATGAGGGCGCCAAAGTCGTTGTGAATGATTTGGGCGGCAATACAGATGGTACAGGCGGCACTCAAATAGCAGATGAAGTAGTAGAAGAAATTAAATCTGCTGGCGGAGATGCAGTAGCAAATTACGATAGCGTTTCCGAATTTGATGGAGGACAAAATATTTTTCAAACAGCCATAGATGCATTTGGTGGAATGGATATCCTGATCAATAATGCAGGGATCTTAAGAGACAAAACTCTTTTTAATATGGAAGAAAATGATTGGGATCAAGTTATAGCNGTTCATCTNAAGGGTCATTTTAATTGCACCAAGCCTTTTGTCTCTTATATAAGAGAAACTAATAGGATGGACTGCAGAATAATCAACATGTCGTCGGTTTCTGGATTGTATGGAAATTTTGGACAAACCAATTATGGTGCTGCTAAGGCTGGTATTGCAGGGTTTACAAGAAGCCTATCTTTTGAAATGGCAAAATATAAGTGTACTGTAAATACAATCTCGCCTGGAGCAGCTACTAGAATGACCATAGACTTGATTAAAGCTGCAGGCAGGGATGTTGATGTGAATGATTGGAAACAAGGCCCACAACAACTTGCTCCNGTTATTACTTGGTTATGCTGTGATGAAGCATCTGATGTAACCAACCAAATCATTCATGTTCAAAACGGAACGGTAGGAATTATGCAGCAGCCTGCGGTAATTGAGTCTTTCCTATCAGAAGAACTATGGTCTCTAGATCAATTAGACAGAGTTATAGGAAACCTTGTTGAAACTAAAAAGAACCACGATTCTGAGGTTCAAAAAAAGGCAGAACCAAAAAAATCTTAACTAGCTTTGTAAATAGATTTTTTAGTTTGAGAGAGTACATTCCTTAGCATAGGAATAAATGTCTCAATAGGCTCTGTATCGTATTCTGGGTCAAAAGAATTTTGATCGTATTTTGCACAAAATTCTGCACAATCTTTCCAGTGAGGATTACCTTTAAACTTATCTCTCATGTTTTTATCCAATCCTAGGAAATCAAAAAAGTAGTAGCCCTGAAAAATTCCGTGATGTTTAAGAATCCAATAGTTTTTATCGGAAATAAATGGTTCAAGCATGGTTGCTGCAAAATCTGCATGATTTGCTGGCGCTAAAGTATCTCCTATATCATGAAGGAGCGCGCAAACAATATATTCTTCATCTCTACCATCACGCATTGCCCTAGTTGCAGTTTGCAAACAGTGAGTGTACCTATCTACTGCAAAACCACCGTGATCGCCTTTCAATAACTCTAGGTGTTCAATCATTCGGTCTGGAAGATTGACGCTGTGCTGCATACTAGCTTCTGCGATTATTTGATAATCCTCAGCTGTACCTTTCGTCATAGTTGTGAATTTTGCTAATTTTTCAGCCATATTTGTACCTCTCAATATTATTTTACTAATTTTTAGCGATTTTTCATATCTTCTAACGCATCTTTATCTTTTCTAAAATGCAGATAATAGATCTCCGGTATTCCTAAGAGATTAAACGCCAACATAAAAATAAACCAATAACCTTCTTTTGCTTGAGCAGCTTTCCAGCATGCTTTTGCTGTCCAATATATCTCCCATATGGATAAAAGTATCACCGATGCAATAAACATAATTATCTCATTTTAATCTATAAACAATCTAAATGTGATTAGGTAATCAGTATCCAAGTAGCATTTCCGTTTGCAAGTAATTCTTGTTCAGCGCTGTACATAGATATATTGGTAAGTATTTTTCTTCCGCTTTTATCAGAATACTTTGCTGTGATGATGCATTTTTCTTCTACTTTTGGAACTCTTATGATCTCTACTGCTAATTTTCCTAAAACAACTAATTGCCCTTCCAATTCATTTCTATGTCTTCCAAAATGGGCAGACCATCCGCTTGGACAATCCATGGCGCTCCAGAGGTACTCGCTGTTAATATGTTTTCCATCAGAGCTGAGGCCTTTATCAGGAACCCAAGTTGTTGAAACTAAATCATCCTCAGAAGGATTGGAATCTAAATCTTGAGGACCTGTGAATAGTCTCAATCCATCACCTTCCTTTCTATTTGGGCCGCATACAAAACAATCTGGCAATGCATGAATGGGTTCAAATTTACTTAATCCATTTTTAGAACCAAGAAGAGCATCTGAAAAGCTGACAAATTCACACGGATCATTATCGACGGTAGTTGTGTTCGCAATACACACTAAAGTTTCGCCATCATACAATTCATAATTTTCATTACTTTTTTTTAGTAATAACTTTTTCTCAAGCGGTGGTGGCGCAACCAATTTAACTTCACAGCATTTTCCTATTTCTTTTGCAATCAACCCTGCAACGTACCCTCCATTTCCTGTATTAGGCGGACCATTGAATCTTTTATTAATAAATATTTCCATCATTCATTCCTCATTTCATTATACTTATTGGGATTGGTTGGTGGAGCTAGGCAGGATCGAACTGCCGACCTCTTGCATGCCATGCAAGCGCTCTCCCAGCTGAGCTATAGCCCCATTTATATAATTTATTTTGCTACTTTACTATTTTTGAATATTTTTTGCTTGCGTGTGATTATGATAAATTATCTATGCGTGAGGAAATAAAAATGCAAAATTATTCTTTTGATCCTGATTATCTAAGAGATAAATACAGACAAGAAAGAGATAAACGTCTTCGTGANGATGGGAACGATCAATATCAAGAAGTAAGCGGNGATTTTTCTTACTTTGTTGATGATCCNTANATNNATGNNGNANTTGAAAGGCAAGCTTTAACTGATTCTTATGAAATAGTGATCATTGGAGGCGGTTTTGGTGGTGTTCTAGCTGCATCNAGACTCAAAGAAGCTGGGTTTTCTGATTTTAAAATCATTGAAAAAGGCGGTAACTTNGGNGGTACTTGGTATTGGAANAGATANCCAGGNGCNTCGTGCGATATAGANTCCTATATCTATTTTCCTTTGCTNGAAGANACNAAATTNATTCCTGGNAANAAATANACCAANGCACCCGAAACTTTAGAATATTTTGATGTTATCTCNGAAAAATTTGGNTTGAATGAGCATGCTATTTTCCANACTGAAGTAAACGATGTTAGNTGGAAAGANGACGANAGACTNTGGGAAATAAATACTAATAAGGGAGATAAGATTAAATGTAATTATGTTGTTCATGCCAATGGACCTCTTAATCGTCCTAAATTACCTGCTATTAATGGAATTAATGATTACAAGGGACATACTTTCCACACAAGCAGATGGGATTATCAATACACAGGAGGATCTTCAAAGGGAAATCTATCTAACCTTAAAGATAAAAGAGTGGCTGTTATTGGCACAGGNGCCACTGCAGTCCAATGCATACCTCACCTAGCAGAGTCTGCAAAGCAATTGTATGTATTTCAAAGGACGCCCTCTTCTATCGATGAAAGAAATAANACAGAAACCAANGAAGATTGGTTTCTAAATCAATCGCCCGGTTGGCAAGCTAAAAGAAGAGAAAATTTTGAAGGTTTTTTAACAGGAAACGTTAATGGCAAAGATTTAGTTAACGATGGGTGGACGGAAGTTTTCAGGAGAATATTGGGTGCCATGCTAAATAACGGTCCTTCCAAATTTAGAATTTTTCTTTGGACTTTGGGTTCAGTTTTCTCAAAAAAACTTTATACCGAGGGATTAAGATCTTATCTTCAAGAGAAATTCATGTCCCATGTCGGAGTTAAAAATTTAGCCAAACAAGTTGAAATGGCTGACTTCGAAAAAATGGAACAAATTAGAGCCAGGGCCGATTCAATTGTCAACGATCCAGAGACTGCGGAATCACTTAAACCCTATTATCGACAATTTTGTAAGCGTCCTTGTTTTCATGATGAATATTTATCTGCTTTTAATAACGATAACGTTGAATTAGTTGATACAGACGGCAAAGGTGTGGATACGATCACTGAAAAAGGAATAATTTTCAATGGCATGGAGTATGAAGTTGATTGCATTATATTTGCTACCGGATTTGAGGTTGGCACTGAGTACACCAGACGATGCGGTTATGAAATTTACGGTAAGAATGGTTTAAGCGTTTCTGATAAGTGGAAAGATGGTTTATCTACCCTTCATGGAATGCACGCAAATGGCTTTCCTAATTGTTTTTTCTTTGGTCCTCAACAAGGAGCTTTCACTGCGAACTATACTCACTCTCTTGATGAACAAAGCATTCATCTATCCTACATACTAAAAAAAATGAAAGAGGATAAATTAACTTATGTGGAAGCCTCTCAACAAGCCGAAGATAATTGGGTAGATACAATAATAGCTAAGTCTCGTGACATGAGAGATTTTAGAGAGAGTTGTACTCCTGGTTATTATAACAACGAAGGTAAACCCAATTTAGAACCACAAAATAATCCTTACGGTGGCGGACCATTGGAGTTCTTTTCTATGATGAATAAATGGCGTAAAGAAGGAAAATTAGAAGGTTTAGAGCTTTCTGGCAATTAACCCGCTATCGTAATTCTGTGTAAAAGCCTGTCATGGCCATCGTAACCCCCTTCAGCCATGTGCATGACAGAGCGGTTATCCCACATCAATAAAGTGTCTTCAGTCCATTTGTGTCGATAAATATATTTATCTTGAAGAATATGCTCGTATAGAGATGCTAGCAAACTTGCAGCTTCATCATCGCTCTTNGAATCTATCCCAACTGTATAAACNGGATTAACGAAAAGAGTATCTAGTTTAGATTCATTATGCTNTTTAATNATCGGATGATTTTGCATGGCTTTGGCTTTTTTGCTCGTAACTATGTTCATGGATCTATCCTCTAATTCTGTAGCATAAAATCCATCATCAGCGTATGGCAACATCGCGCTATGCACACCGNACAAATCTTTAATACTATCTTTGAGGCTAGGCTCTAGATCGATACAAGCATCTTTCGTGGAAGCAAAAAGTGTGTCGCCTCCTACAGGCGGAATAATTTTTGAATAAAGTAGAGTCATGGCAGGAGGATTTTTTAAAAAAGACCAATCAGAATGCCAAGTTCCACCAAAAGGTGACGTTTTTTCTTTGGCAGATCGTTTAACCTCAACAATGTGATTATGCTCAGGCATCGCTTTTAGATAAGGATCTTCACCGTAATCTCCAAAATACCTAGCAAATCGAGCAAACTCTTCATTCGTAATTTTTTGGTTTGGAAAAAAGACAACCTGATTTTCAATCCATGTTTGCCTTATCTCGTTTATTTGTTCTTCTGATAATTCCTTGGATAGGTCTATACCTTCAATTTTTGCGCCAAAATTATAGGAATCTATGTTTTTAGTGACTTTCATAAAGCTAAATAGTAACGTTAAAGACGATATAAATAAAATTAAAAAGTATTGGGAGTGATATGACAATTTCAAACGAAATCATAAATAAAAAATGGGTTCTTAAAGAAAGGCCTATTGGAATGGCAAAAAAGTCTGATTTTGAATTACAAGAAGAACAGATGGGTGGTATTTCTGAAAATGAAATTATTTTAAAAAATAAATTTATTTCTTTCGATCCAACTCAGCGAGGTTGGCTGAACGATGCTCCTGGGTACCTACCTCCAGTTCAGATAGATGAAGTTGTCAGAGCGATGGGTGTTGGGGAAGTAGTTGAGTCAAAGAACGATCAATATCAAGTTGGAGATTTAGTAATTGGTTTTACAGGCTGGCAAACCTATAACAAAACAGTTCCTTCGGATGCAGGGAGATTTCGAAAGCTAAGTGATAAATTTCCGATTCCAACAACATTAAATGTTTTGGGAGCTACGGGTATTACCGCCTATTACGGAATGGTTGAGCTTGGTCAAGTAAAAGAAGGTATGAATGTATTAGTGTCGGGTGCAGCAGGTGCTACCGGATCTGTGGCTGCTCAGATTGCGAAACTTAATGGCTGTAATGTTATCGGGATTGCGGGTGGAGAAAGCAAATGCAGCTGGCTGAAAAATGATTGCGGCCTAGATGAAGTCATCGATTATAAAAATTCTAATGTTGCTGATGAACTTAAAACAAAAGCTAAAAATGGAATAGATTTATTTTTTGATAATGTTGGAGGGGAAATTTTAGAGTCAGCTCTCAACCATATAAATTTAAATGCCAAAGTATTATTGTGTGGCGGTATTTCAGGATACAACTCTACCGAACCCTTACCCGGCCCCAGAAATCTTATGAATTTAGTTATAAGAAGAGCAACTATAGAGGGTTTTTTAGTGATGGATTATTTACCAAATTCTCAAAAGGCCTTAGAACAATTGGAGGAATATCTCGAAAATAATCAATTGAAACATCAAGAAGACATCTTAACTGGAATCGAAAATTGTCCTGACGCTTTAAATAGATTATTCACTGGCAAAAATATTGGTAAACAATTAGTAGAGGTCTAATTCAGATTTTCAGCTAGAAATCTTTCAATTTCTCTAAACATAATTAATCTGTTGCCTTGTTCATCAAAGTAATGTGTCGCCTTAGGTATTTCAAAATATTCCACAGAGTCGTTACTGTTTTTTATTTTGTTGTAAAACATTGAAGATTGATTATGAGGAACCTGTGTATCGTAAGTTCCATGAATAAGTAAAATAGGTCGTTTAATTACATCTGTGTAATTAATTGCTGAAACTGAATCTAAATATTCTTTATCTTCAAAAGGATCGCCGTGCATTATTTTATTAATTTTTGCAGAACCCCTAAAAAAAGTTTCAGATCTCAACAACTTAGTAAAATCTGAAATCCCTGCAATGCTCACAAAACATTTAAATCTGTCCTGGGATTGAAAACTTCCTGTTAAAGCTGCGTAACCTCCGTAACTTGCCCCAACTATGCATGCTTTTTTACCGTTGAGATCATAATTTTGGACTACGTGATCAAAACCATCGATCATATCGTTTTGCATCTTCTTGCCGGATTCTCTGTAACCAGAAATTTGATAATCCTTACCCCATCCCGCTGAACCTCTGAACTGTGGTTGGAAAACCGCATAACCTTGACTGACCATTGCTTGAAGCCAAGGGTCAAAATAATCAATCCTATCTCTTGCAGTTGGTCCACCGTGAGGAAAAAGTATGACGGGTGGATTTTTGATTCCTTGTGGAAGAGTTAAAAAACCATATAGTTGATAGTTATCACGCGACTTATATTCGATAACTTTAGTAATAGACTTAACTTTGTTTTCTAGTTGTGGATACTGACTCGAGATAAAAAAAGATTTACCGGTTTTTTTATCGAATCCAAAATATTTACTTGGAGAGTTTGAATTGCGGATCGTTGCAATAAATCTAGAAAAGTCTTTACTGTAAGAACTTATATTAATGTAATGGCCTGGAAATGACTTTTTCAAAGATCTAATGATGCCGTTTTCCTCTGGATCAAATAAATCGCACTCTCTCGTAAATCTCTCGTAGCAGACCATCTTAATCTCACCATCTTCNACTTCTAAAGATGCAATTTCATGATCTTTCTTAGAGTAAATAGGCTTACTTAATTTTCCAGTTTCNANGTTAAATTTTGAAATATATGAAAAGTTGCTATCAAAATTTGAGTATACGAATAAATTTCCATCGTTTTTATCGACGCCGCCAACGTAAAAATTATCGGTTGCAAGATCTTCGGTGTTAGCCCTGTAAATCTCAGTCCAACTATCATCTTTATTAGGTCGATAGAAGATCTTAGCTATACCCTCATCAGAATCATAGAAATCTGCAAATTTAATCTTGCCTTCTGAAACGATGAAATTAGTTACTCTGTCACCATCAGAATCAGTGAACGGTGATTCAATTTTTTTAAATCTATTATTNTTTAAATTAACTTCAAAAATAGCAACGGCTCTTTCTCTTGGATCGTAGTTAGAGACCAATATTTTATTCTCTTCGTTCTCTAAAATATCAACTAAAGAAATGCTTTCGTATTTTGAAATATTAGAATTTTGCTTATCTTTGTATATGGATTTATTTTCAATAATTTTAAAATTGGAACCATCTGAATCTATTGTGTTTAGATCGTAAACTCTGAACGTTCTTTCTCTTACCTTTTCTGCTTTACTTGTTTGAAAAATAATCTTCTTGTTATTAGCCCATTCTATCCATTCAAGTCGATCGTATTCGTTTTTAAGCGATGCAATGGGGTTGAAATTAGTTGATCCAAATTCTGTAACCACGATATAAGGCATGCCATCAATGTTTGCTAAAGCAGCAATTTTTTCTCCGTCAGGAGATATGGTCACGTTGCTAAAAAAAGGGAGCTTTCCAAAATCTTTATAATCAAGAGCAACTGAAGTCAGAGAAAATATTATAAAAATTAATAGGAAAGATTTTTTCATGAGCGAATTCTAACAAATAATTTTTTATGTTGAAGCTCTAAGTTTGCCCAACTCTTCTCTTGCTACCGTTCTTCTGTGTACCTCATCCGGACCATCTCCAATTCTTAGATACCTTGTTGATTGGAATAGACTTGCCAGAATAGTATCTTGTGAGACGCCTTCTCCTCCATGAATTTGAATAGCTGCATCAATGATCTTAACTGCCATAGAAGGAACTGAAACTTTGATTTGAGCTATCTCGCTCCTAGCAATTTTGTTGCCAACTTCATCCATCATGTATGCAGCTCTTAAGGTAGAAAGTCTAGCCATTTCTAAATCTATCCGACAATTCGCAATTACATCGTAATTCCCTCCAAGTTCGGCTATAGGTTTGCCAAATGCCTTTCGGTTAAGAGAGCGTTTACATAATAATTCTAAAGCTCTCTCGGCAAGACCGATAATTCTCATGCAATGATGGATTCTTCCTGGGCCGAGTCTCCCTTGAGCTATTTCAAATCCTCTGCCCTCTCCTAAGATAATATTTTCTTTTGGAACTCTTACGTTTTTAAACTCAAGATGACCGTGGCCATGAGGCGCATGATCTGCACCGTAAACAGTAAGATATCTTTTGAGTTTTATTCCAGGAGAATCGTAAGGAACAATAATCTGTGATTGACGCTGATGTTTAGGACTATCAGGGTTGCTAACGCCCATGAAAATTAAAAACTTGCAGTTTGGATGACCAACACCTGAAGCCCACCATTTTTCTCCATTTATAACGTAATGATCACCATCCAATTCTATGGTTGAAGAAATATTTGTAGCATCAGATGAAGCTACGTTTGGTTCAGTCATGGCAAAACATGACCTTATCTCTCCCTCTAAAAGAGGCTTGAGCCACTTGTCTTTTTGCTCCTCACTGCCATACCTTTCCAATACTTCCATATTTCCTGTATCAGGAGCAGAACAATTGAAAACTTCAGAGGACCAACCCACTCTTCCCATAATTTCAGCAAGTGGTGCGTATTCTAGATTAGTTAGACCATAACCGTATTCACTCGTGGGAAGGAAGAAGTTCCAAAGGTCTTTCTCTTTGGCAATTTTTTTTAGTTCTTCAACAATTGGAACTGCCTGCCAGGGATTTCCTTTTTCTCTAAATTCTGAAACTTGTGACACATATGTTGATTCATTTGGGTAAATAAATTCATCCATAAAGGAATTAAGTTTTTCAATGAGTTCCTGAGTTTTTCCTGAGTGATGAAAATACATTTCTAGATTCCAACAGTTACTTTGATAAGATTATTCCAACAACAAAATTAATTAGATAGGTAGGTTAATATGGATTTAAAAGAATTAGCAAGTAAAGCGATCAAGGGAGAATTGGACTTAACTTTCGAACATCATCCTGTGCATTCTTTTGTCGATGGCTCTACAGAAATCCAAGATAATCTTTTAGCTTTTAAAGGGATAGCTGGTTTCTTTGTTCTAGATACAGGATCCGGACTAGTCATGCTTGATGCAGGTCANATTATTGATATTGAACGAGCTTATGAAGAAATTAGAAAATGGCG
>FUFK010071407.1_pt1 | contig 36821 bp, 44 predicted proteins | sample 1021851 | NCBI WGS metagenome assembly FUFK01 (sample SAMEA51879418, study PRJEB19060) | metagenome | reverse complement strand
ATCAATACCATTAATTTTAACTTTTCCTGTTGTTGGCTTATGATAACGATACAACAACCTTAAAAGAGTTGATTTTCCAGCACCATTTGGTCCTACTACGCCAAGTATTTTTCCTGGGCTTAATTCAAAACTTAAAGGATAGAGAATTTTCTGTTTTTTTTGTTTAACAGACCAACTTACATCATCAACAGTAATACCCAAACCTTTTTGCATTTTCTTAACTTTTATATAGATATGTTACTAGATCGGAGTTACTTACGATAGAAGGAAGCCTTCCAAGTATGTTAGATCTGAAAAGTTGGGGTCTTTCTCCTCTTCTTAAAAACCCATTAGGAGAGTTTGAATACCTTCTTATTAAATCAATTAATTCACTCGTATATTCTTGATTATCAGGGATTATATCACCAAAAACATAGGTAAAATTATTTTCTGATGTTAGAGAAATTACGCATGGTCTTTTACACTGACTCATACAAGCGACTGATCTCACTTTTAAATTTAGTATTTTATTATTTTTTATTTTATTAAGAAAATTATCTAAAAATCTTTGTCCACCACGACTTTTTAGATCATCCTCTTTGCCATCTCGGCATCTGTTACAGATTGATAATATTGTTTTATTCGTATTCATGATTTAAATTATGTTATGTTATAACATTACATTTATTATTTAAAGATTCAGCTGTCAACAAAATGTTATGTTATAACGTTGCATATTGAAAATTAATTGATATATTAAGTTAGACTTTTCAAAGTTAGGGATTACTGATGTCAGTTATAAAAAATCGTTTAACACATGCAGATCGTATTTTTAATTTTCTTAAAAAACAAAAAAAACCTTTAACAGCTTATGAAATACTTGAGTTGATGAGGGTAGAAGGAATTAATGCCGTTACTACAGTATACAGAGGGCTTGATAAATTAAATAAAAAAGGATTAATTCATCGCATCGAGTCGTTAAATTCTTGGACAGTATGTTGCGGATCACATAAAAATAAAATTCCAGTTTTTGAAATCTGCAATGACTGTGGTGATGTAAAAGAGCATTTAGATCAAAAATTAACTGATAATATTAAAAACCTCTCTGATAGAACCGGATTTAGGGCTGACAATCCAGTTCTTGAAATACACGGGCTTTGCAACAATTGCTCAACTAACTTATAATTTAAAAGGATTAAGACATGAATAATACTTCTGAACAAGTTCCTGTAACAGTTTTGACTGGATTTCTTGGAGCTGGAAAAACAACTCTTCTAAATAGAATACTTACAGAACAACATGGTAAACGGTATGCAGTTATTGTAAATGAATTTGGTGAACAAGGAATCGACAATGATCTTGTCGTAGATGCTGATGAAGAAGTTTTTGAAATGAATAACGGATGTATTTGCTGCACAGTAAGAGGTGATTTAATTAGAATACTTGGTGGCCTTATGAAAAGAGCAGACAAACTTGACGCTATAATTGTAGAAACAACAGGACTTGCAGACCCCGCTCCAGTTGCTCAAACTTTTTTTGTTGATCAGGATGTATCTGATAAAACTAAGTTGGATGCAATAGTCACCGTTGCAGACGCAGTGCATCTTAGTAATCAGCTTGGTGAACACCATGAAGCTGAAGAACAGATAGCATTCGCTGACATTGTTTTACTTAATAAAATTGATCTTGTAGATGACAACTCAATTGATAAGGTTAAAGCAAGAATTAAGAAAATTAATCCATATGCAAAAATTGTCAAAACTAATCGTTGTGATATTCCTCTAAATGAAGTTTTAGGACTTAATGCATTTAGTTTAGATCGTGTTTTAGAAGTTGAACCTGATTTCTTAGATTCTGACCACGACCATGAACACGATGATGATGTAACAAGCATGTCATTTGTTTCTGAAACTCCATTAGATATGGACAAATTTCAATCCTGGTTTGGAAATTTATTACAAACACACGGACAAGATATTCTAAGATCTAAGGGCATATTAAGTTTTGAAGGTAAAGATGAACGTTATGTCTTTCAAGGTGTGCATATGCTCATGGACGCGTCTCCAATGGGCACTTGGCCTGAAGGAAAAGAGCGTAATTCAAGAGTAGTTTTTATAGGTCGAAATCTTGAAAGTATGGGTCTTGATGAAGGTTTTGAGGGATGTAAATTGAATTAAATAACACTCATAATTTCAATAATTAAATCAAAATGTCAGATAGAGAAAAATTTTTAGAAAAAAAAATATCTTACTTAGAACCTGAAGAAACAGAACTAGAAGGTAGAGGTGAGGAATTAGAAATAAATGCTCCAGTTACTGGTGCAGTTACAATTCCTGAGGCTGTTGTTGCAGGATTTGGTGACGGGACAGTAAGATTTTTTAGATCAGGTGAAACACCAAAAACAATTGACGCACATAATGGCGTAGTTCTCTGTATAGCCACAAATGGTAGTGAGGTATTTACTGGTGGTGATGATGGTAGATTTTTACAAATATCTCCTGATGGAACAATAAAGGAAATCGCTAGTTTTGGAACTCGATGGGTTGACACTGTAGCAGCAACAAAAGATAGTGTGGTTTGTTCATCAGGTAAAAATGCTTATTTGTGGTCTAGTGGTAATACAAAAGAAAAAATTTTAGAGCATACAAGCACTATAGGAGGTATGGCATTTGATAGAAATGGAAAACGTTTGGCAGTTGCCAGCTATGGAGGGGTTACTCTTTGGGAGCAAGGTAACAGACGATGGAAATCTTCACGGCTTGTATGGAAAGGATCTCACAGCAAAGTAAGTTTTAGCCCTGATGGAAAATATATCGTGACTACCATGCAAGAAAGTGAACTTCATGGATGGCGTATACGAGATAAAGTAGATTTAGCTATGAGAGGGTATCCAGCAAAGATAAAAAGTTTTGCATGGGTAGGTGACATTCCTCACCTTGCTACTGCTGGTGACCATCAAGCAATTTGTTGGCCGTTTGATGGTAAAGACGGACCACTTGGTAGAGAACCAGTTTGTGTTGCTGATTGTGGTAAAAAAATCTCAACTTTTATAGAACCCTTAACAGGCGAAAAGGCTATTTTTGTGGGCTTTAATGATGGTACAGTTTTATTATCAGAGGTAGATGATAGAAAAAATCCATTTGTTGTTAGAAATCCTAAAGGTTATGAAATATCTGCAATATCACTTTCATCAGATCGTTCTTATATTTTGATAGGCGACTTAGGTGGTAATATATTGTGGTCTCCATTATGGGCAAATTAAAAAAATGAATGACATGTTTAATCAAAAAAAAGCAAAACCTGAAAATATTAGATATTTAAAAGATATAATCTCTAAAAAATTAAACTTACCTGAAACCACAATATTAAGTATTGCTGAACTTAGCTGTCACGAGCCTGGTTGTCCTCCAAAAGAGACAGTAATTACCACTAATGCAAATGATGGAACAAGTAAAACTTGGAAAATTGAAAAACCAATAGATCAGATTGATAATTTTGATGTTGAAAATTTATTGGAGAGTTGATTTTAACATGAGAAGAGAAAATTATTTTTAATAAATTTTGTTTTTAAGTCTGATGGCACCTGTCTTGTGAAGTAATAAATACCATTTCTTTGATATAAATAATGTGGTGATCTTGTATACATCCTTGTCTACAGCCTCCGAGCTCCTAAAAATTAATTCAAGGAATTCAGACACTTAACCATGGTTCACGGACGTTTTTGGTGCGCTCGAGAAGATTCGAACTCCTGACCCCTAGATTCGTAGTCTAGTGCTCTATCCAGCTGAGCTACGAGCGCACGTTATGAAATATTTATAATAGTTATCTACATAAATAGTTATAATCAAGTAAGAAAATAAATATTATATTTTTGTTAATTATAGTGTAAAAAATATTAATTTAATTTTTATATAAGTTCTATGAGCAATACAAATACATATGATAAATCTTTTCCAGTATCTTGGGAAGAAATACACAGAAATAGTAAAGCTTTAGCATGGAGACTGCACGATATATCTTCCTTTAGAGGTATTATCGCTGTAACTAGAGGTGGACTTGTTCCAGCAGCCATTGTAGCAAGAGAATTAGATATGAGATTAATCGATACAGTATGTGTGAGTTCTTATAAAGAACAAACAAGAAGTGATGTTGAATTTTTGAAAAATAAAACAATGGCTGAAGATGGTGATAATTGGTTAATAGTTGACGATTTAGTTGACACAGGTGAAACTATAAAAGCTTTAAGACCAATTCTTCCTAAAGCCCACTATGCTACAGTATATGCAAAACCTGATGGAAGAGCTCAAGTGGATACCTTTATTACTGAAGTATCTCAAGACACNTGGATCTANTTTCCATGGGACTTAGAGATGAAACCTGCACCAACTATAAGTGAACAAATAAATAAATAATAAAGTTGACTATTTAAATTAATTTNATTAAGAACTNTCAANGAGGTNATTATGAAAAGAACATTTCAACCAAGCAATTTAGTTAGAAAAAGAAGACACGGTTTTAGAGCAAGAATGGCAACTGTTGGTGGCAGAAATGTTATTAGAAGACGTCGTGCAAAAGGAAGAAAAAGACTATCAGCTTAAAACAAAGCTTTTATGACTTTAATAACTATAAAAAAAAGATCTGATTTTAAAAGATCTAATAAATTTTCAAAAAAAATTTATACTCCAAACTTTATTATTCAAAAACTTGAATCAAACAAAAATGATAATATACCTCATTTTGGTTTTACTATTACAAAAAAAATTGGCTCAGCTATTGTAAGAAATAAAATTAAAAGAAGACTTAAATCAATCATAAGAGAATTATTAAAATATAAAGATAAATATTTTGATTTCAGCTTTAATTATATATTGATTTGTAAAAAAGAAATTGTAAAAGTTTCTTATGATGACTTAGAAAATGAATTAATGGATAANTTTAAATCTAANAGAGNTAGNTAATCTTGAAATGATAAATATATTTGAAAAATCAATTAAAATTTTAATTTTAATTCTCTTAAAAGCTTACAAGTTTTTAATATCACCTTTTCTTGGAACTAACTGCCGCTTTTTACCATCATGTTCAGATTATGCATATGAAGCAATTACTAATAAGGGAGTGATAAAAGGTGGAGCTTTAGCTATTAAAAGATTAACAAAATGNCATCCTTGGGGTAAAAGTGGTTATGATCCTGTTAACAAACAAAAAAAAGAAAATATTTTATGAATCCAGATACTAGAAATTTAATTGCAGCTATTTGTCTTTCAATGTCAGTTTTGATTGGATACCAAATTTTATTTGGTGAACCANCTCAGCAAAATGTAAAAAAAGAACAACAGTTAGTTGATAAAAATAATGAACCTTCAATTGAACTGCCTAAAGACAATAATACATCATTGACAGAAGTTACAAAGAAGACAAGAAATATAGATAGAATTAATATTNTTAATGATGAGCTTNAAGGATCAATTTCACTNCTTGGAGCAAGNATAGATGATTTAGTNTTAAAAAANTANAGAAAAACTCTTGATCCAGAAAGTGATCAGATAAGGTTCTTAAAAAAAATTGATGAAAGAGAACCATTTTTCATTCAATTTGGCTGGAGTTCACCAAATAAAAATAAAGTTCCTAATGGAAATACAGTTTGGAAGGGTTCTAAATCTTCTTTAGACCCAAATAATCCCGTGACATTGACATGGAATAATGGAGAAGGATTAAAATTTTCTCAAATAATATCTATAGATGATAATTACATGATTAAGGTTATTCAAAAGGTAAAAAATGAAACTAACAATTCAGTAAACTTATATCCTTATGGTCTTATCAGAAGATCTGGTGAACCTAAAACCACTGATTTTTTTGTTTTACATGAGGGGCCATTGGGTGTTTTTGATGGGTCATTAAAAGAACATAGTTATTCAGATTTAAAAGAAACNGGCCAAAAAGGAATGTCTATAAAGACTGAAGAAAATGGTGGTTGGATTGGTATAACAGATAAATATTGGATGGCAGCTTTAATACCAGATCAAAATACTAACTCTAATTTTACTTTTAGATATGTTAATAATTCTGCATCATATCAAACTGACTTTTTAGGTGAGCTTTCAAAAATTCCAGCAAATGGAGAAATTGAAATTGTATCAAGAGTATTTTCTGGAGCAAAAAAATTAAACTTGCTTGATAAATATGAAGAGGATTTAAAAATCAAAAATTTTGACTTAGCTATCGACTTTGGCTGGTTCTACTTTCTTACAAAACCATTTTTCTATGCCTTATCATGGGCAAATAATATATTGGGTAATTTTGGGTTGGCAATTCTTGCTATTACAGTTGTTGTAAAAATTATATTTTTCCCATTNGCAAATAAATCATACAAAAGTATGGCTAGGATGAGAGTNTTAACNCCTCAACTTCANCAATTGCGTGAGAGATTTGGNAACGATAGACANAAAATGAATATGGAGATGATGGCNNTATATAAAAGGGAAAAAGTAAANCCTGCGGCTGGATGTTTGCCAATACTTGTTCAAATTCCAGTGTTTTTTGCTTTATATAAGGTTTTATTTGTATCTATTGAAATGAGACAAGCTCCATTTTTTGGATGGATAAAAGACTTATCTGCGTTAGACCCAACAAGTATATTTAATCTTTTTGGGTTATTGCCTTATAGCACAGATTTTTTGCCAGATTTTCTTAATTTGGGAATTTGGCCTTTATTGATGGGCGCTACTATGGTGCTCCAACAAAGATTAAATCCTAAACCACCAGATCCTGTGCAAGCTCAGATTTTTGCTTGGATGCCAGTTGTTTTTACTTTTTTACTTGCAACATTTCCTGCGGGTTTAGTTATCTACTGGACNTGGAATAATCTTTTATCAATTGCTCANCAATGGATAATTACTAGAAAAATTAATAAAGAAAAAAGTTGAATATTGGAATTTTCAGATGAAGATAAAGAAATTGGCAGAAAACTTTTTTTAGGAGATTGTCAATTTATNAAATCATGTGTNTCCCTTGATACANTGCCTTCACAAANCAATAGTGAAGTTGCATTTTTTGGAAGATCTAATGTNGGTAAAAGTTCTTTAATCAATTCTTTAACTAATAAAAAAAAACTAGCTAAATTTAGTAAGACACCTGGAAGAACTAGGCAATTAAATTTTTTTAAAATTGAAAATAAATTACATAGTTTAAATTTTGTTGATTTACCAGGATATGGATTTGCAAAAGTATCAAAAACAGAGCAAAGAGAATGGAGAAATCTAATTTTTGACTATATTTCTTCAAGACAAAATTTAAGAACNATACTTTTATTGATAGATGCAAGAAGNGAATTAACTAAAGAGGATAATAAGATGATAGANTTTTTTGAAAGNCAAGGCTTAGGATGGACATGTGTNATAACNAAAGNNGATAAAATAAAAAAATCAGAAGTTTCTTCAAAAATGATTAATTTAAAAAATGCNNTAAAAAATAAGATTACCCTATACCCACATCTCTTTTGTACATCTAGCGAAAAGAAAANAGGGCTAGAAGAATTGAGAGCATACATAGCAATGTTTGCAAAAAATTAGATTTATTTATAATGTAGGATAAAATAACTGAAAATAGTAATGATATGCAAAATAATTTGAACGATAAAGCTGAAATCCTAATGGAAACACTTCCTTTTATGAGGAGGTATTCAAACAAAGTTATAGTTATAAAATTTGGTGGGCATGCTATGGGGAAAAAAGAATACGTAAAGACTTTTGCTCAAGATGTATCGCTACTACAACAGGTAGGAATACTTCCAATAGTAGTCCATGGTGGTGGCCCCCAAATTGGAGAAATGCTTAAAAAATTAAAAATTGAAAGTAATTTTATAGATGGTTTAAGAGTTACTGATGCAGCAACTATTGATGTTGTTGAAATGGTTTTATGTGGCATCATTAATAAAAGTATTGTCTCAGCAATATCAAATGAGGGTGCTAATGCAGTTGGGATATCTGGTAAAGATGGGAATTTAATTTCTGCAAAGAGATTGTCAGTNATAGATNAAAACTCTGATTCNAATCTTGAGAATGTTGTGGATTTAGGTTTTGTTGGAGAACCTAATAAAATTAATACAGATGTAATTCAAGCTTTGATAAATCAAAAAATGATTCCAGTTATTGCACCAGTTGGCATTGGTGAAAATGGTCTATCATATAATATTAATGCGGATACAGCAGCAGGTGCAATTGCTTCGGCAATGAAAGCCACACGAATGATGATGTTAACTGACGTAGAAGGTGTCTTAGATAGNAATGGTCAAATTATTACAGAGTTATCTGTAAGAANATGTAAGGAATTGATCAAAGAAAATGTTGTTCATGGAGGAATGATACCTAAAATTAATACTTGTATTANAACAGTTCAAGACGGAGCTGAAGCAGCTGTTATAATGGATGGTAGAAAAAAACATTCTCTTTTGGTTGAACTATTCACTGAAGACGGTGTTGGAACTTTAATTAAAGATTAGTTTAATCAATGGTTGAATATAAATGATTTATCAAAATAGTTTTCAAAATTGGATCTTTGATTTAGATAACACCATGTATGATATTAATTTAGGTCTATTTAAAAAAATTTCTAATAGAATAACTGATTTTATAATGTCTAAATATTCTTTAGATATTGATCAGGCTAAAAAAATTCAAAAAGAATATTATTTGAAATATGGCTTAACTTTAAGAGGTTTAATTGTCGAAAAAAAATTAGAGCCAGAAGAATTTCTTGATTATGTTCATGACGTTGAACATCCGGAATTAGAAAAAAATGATCAATTAATATCAAAGATAAGAATATTGGAAGGAAAGAAAATAATCTTTACNAATGCTACGTCGAAACATGCAAAAAAAATTTTAAATATATTAGAATTAGAACATGATTTTGATCAAATTATTGATATTAAAGATTTAGAATATATTCCCAAACCAGACAAAAGATCATATAAAAAGTTATTAGAATGTTTAAATCTTAATAAAGAAAATTTAGATAAAACAATTTTTTTTGAGGATACAGTCAAAAATTTGATACCAGCTAAAGAACTTGGAATTACGACTGTGTGGATGAAAAATTCAATAAATGAAAAAGATTTTATGAAAAATTGTAATTTCATAGACTATAGTTTTAATAATTTGAATGAGTTTTTAGATACAATAAAAATGAGAGGATAATATGGATCAAGATAATTTAAAAAATGTTATAGATAAGGCTTTTGATAATATTTCAGATGTAGGTACAAATACAAAAGGAGAGATAAGAGACGCTGTTGATGAAACATTAAATTTACTTGATTCAGGAAAGCTTAGAGTAGCTGAACCTCTTGGCTCTAGTAAGTGGCGTGTAAATCAGTGGTCTAAAAAAGCTGTCTTACTTTCATTTAGACTAAACGATATGGGAATAATTCAAGGTGGGCCTGAAAGTTGGGATTGTGGTCCTTCTGTTTGGTGGGATAAGGTTAAATCAAAATTTTCAAACTGGTCATCTGATGATTTTAAAAAAGCAGGATTTAGAGCAGTTCCAGGTTCAATAGTAAGACANTCAGCTTTTATTAACAAAAATGTTGTTTTAATGCCATCTTTTGTCAATTTGGGCGCTTTTGTAGATGAGGGTGCAATGATAGATACGTGGGCAACTGTTGGATCTTGTGCACAAATCGGTAAAAATGTTCATTTGTCTGGAGGTGCAGGTATNGGTGGTGTACTAGAACCTTTACAAGCTGATCCAGTCATTATAGAGGATAATTGTTTTATTGGTGCACGTTCTGAAGTTGCAGAAGGTGTTATTATAGAAGAAGGNTCTGTNTTNTCGATGGGAGTTTATATAGGCGCTTCAACAAAAGTTGTTGATAGATCAACTGGNGAAATTTATATGGGAAGAGTTCCATCATATTCAGTNGTTGTTCCAGGCTCTATGGCTGGAAGTAAAAATAATGAAACATCCAATTCACCTAATTTATATTGTGCGGTAATAGTAAAAAGAGTTGATGCTAAAACCAGATCAAAAACATCAGTCAATGATTTGTTAAGAGACTAATTTAATGAGTTTAGATCCTGTCAATCTGGCATCAGATTTAATAAAAATAAAAAGTATAACTCCTCATGGGCAAGAGGCTATAAATCTNATCAAGTCAATTTTAGAAAATCATGGTTTTGATTGTAAAATACTAACTTTTGGAGAGGGAGAAGATGAGGTTGTAAATTTATACGCAAGATATGGAAAAAATTCTCCAAATTTATGTTTTGCAGGACATGTTGATGTAGTACCTGAAGGAAGTTCTGAGGACTGGTCTTTTGGACCATTTTCAGGCGAAATAATTAACAATCAACTTTGTGGAAGAGGTGCAGTAGATATGAAATCATCTATTGCAACTTTTATTTCATCAGCAATAGAGTTCTTAGAAGAAAATAATNAATTTGAAAGTCTAGGTAGCATCTCCTTTATTATTACTTCGGATGAAGAAGGTAANGCAATAAATGGGACTAAAAAAGTCGTTGAATGGNTAAAAAGTAATAAAGAAAACATAGATGATTGTATTGTAGGTGAACCTACTAACCCTAATAAGTTAGGTGATATGATTAAGATTGGAAGAAGAGGTAGTTATTCAGGAAATTTAATTGTCAATGGTATACAAGGACACGTTGGTTATCCTCATCTAGCTAAAAATCCAATAAACTCAATGTTGAAATTANTTCAACCACTTTCTGAAGTAGAGTTAGATGAAGGAAATGAAAATTTTGAACCCTCTACTATTATGATTACAAGTATAGATGTTGGAAATCCCTCATATAATATTATTCCTGCAAAAGTGAACGTTAAGTTTAATATTAGATTTAATAATCTTCATAGTTCAAAAAGTTTAACTAAAATGCTTACTGAAAAATTTGAGTCTCTTAATATTTCAAATTATTCATTTGATTATTTTTGTAATGCTGAACCTTTTTATACAAATCCTGGCCATTTAGTAGAATCATTAAAAAGAGCAATAAAATCTATAACAGGTCTTGTTCCAAATTTATCTACTAATGGGGGAACTTCAGATGCAAGGTTTATTAGAGATATTTGTCCTGTTGTAGAATTTGGTTTAGTAGGAAAGCTTATGCATAAAGTTGATGAAAAAGTTTCTATAGATGATATAAATAATTTAAAGAAAATTTATAAAAACTTTTTAGAAATATATTTTGCTAAATAATATGATAAGCCCTCCTCCTTCCTTTATTGATATAAAAAATGGTTTTAAATCTTCTTTTGATTTTATTAGAAGAAAAAGTAATGTAGATAATTTATTTGAGTTAGATAATGAAAAATTTTGGCAAAGTTGTTGGATTGTTTTTTTTATTAATGCACTAGTAGCAGTTTTAGCTTCATATGGTATCAAGGCGTCATTTGATATTTCAATGAAGGCAAATCTCTTACCAAAACTATTATTAATAACAGTTATAGATATCTCACTATTTGCAATATTGATTTATTATATTTTTAAAAACTTAAACAAAGATAATCTTTTTTTTAAATTCATAATTCCTTTCAATTGGATACAAGCTTTTCAAGCTTTTATTATGTTATCATTTACTTTTTTTGGATTATTTTTACCTGCCTCTATATTTTTATTTTTTGGCTTTGCATTAATCATATTTGTGACATTTGCTTTATGGAGGTTAGGAAAAGANGAAGTTGGNTTTAGTGGTTGGGGAGCCGCTGGATTAATTATTTTGTCTGTTCTGACTGANGGAGGCATTGGCTTAATATCAAGGTCAGTGTCAAAACTTTTTATATAGTAAGGTTCATTGGCCAATTTGGTTCTAACAGATTTTTTGGGTATTCAACTTTTGTCAAAAATAATCCNTGTGCTGGTGCAGTTTCACCNGCTTCATCNCTTGATTTNAGNTTAAGAATTTTTTCGATTTCATTTGGGTGCCAAATATCTAAACCAACTTTGATGAGTGACCCTACAATAATTCTAACTTGATTATGTAAAAAACTTTTTGCTTCTATCTTTAAGGTTAATATATTTTTTTTACTTTCCATATCAAAATCAATTTTATCGATTGTTTTTACAGGAGTTAAGGCCTGGCAAGATCGGGATCGAAAACTAGTAAAATCGTGCTTTCCAATCAAAAATTTAGAAGCTTTCTTCATATTATTTATATTTAACTTTTGTCTAACATGCCAAAAATTTTCATTTAACTTAAGAGGAAATGCTGATCTTAGTAAAAGCTTATATTTATAAGTCCTTTTAATAGCAGAAAATCTTGCATTAAATTCAAAGGATACATTTTGAATAGAAATTATTCTTATTTCAGTCTTTATTAATAAAGAATTAAAAGCTGTCATTATATATACGTTACTTTTATCAGAAAATCTGTTCAATTTTGGAATGTCAATATGTGCAACCTGTCCTAATGCATTTACGCCCGCATCAGTTCTTCCGGCACCTTGAACAGGACAATCTATTTTAAAGAGAATTTTAGCAACTTGTTCGATTTCTCCTTGAACAGATTTACCATTATTTTGTTTTTGCCATCCAACTAAATTCTTTCCATTATATTCTATTAATAATGCTAATCTAATTTTTTCAACTTCATTGTTAATCAATTACTTCACCAACATTCAAATTATTACCATTTAAAAATTCTTTTGCAGACATGCTTTTTTTTCCAGATTTTTTTAATGAATTTATTTGGAAAACAGTATTTTTACTACAAGCAATTTGGATGTTATTTGATGTTGTTAAAATTGTTCCTGGATTTTCATTATGTGTTTTATCTAAAGGGTATCCATCAATTATATTAATTTTATCATTTTTGTAGTAAAAATAAGTTCCCGGAAAAATTTTAAATGCTCGCATTTTATTGTAAATATCTAACGAATTATTATTCCAGTTAATTAATCCTTCTTCTTTAGTCAATTTATGGGCGTATGAAGCTTCTAAATTATTTTGAGGTGTTTGTTTAGAATCTCCAGAAATTAATTTTTGGATTGTTTCATGAAGGCATTCTGCGGTTAGTAATGATAAACTTTTAAAAAGATCAATTACATCATTATCCATCTTAATTAATATTTCTTTTTTATGAATCATAGGTCCTGTGTCTAAACCTTTTTCCATTAACATGGATGTGCATCCAGTTTTTATATCTCCTGCTTCAATTGCTCTTTGGATGGGAGCTGCTCCTCGCCATTTTGGTAACAAACTAGCATGACCGTTTATGCAGCCATATGATGGAATTTTTAAAATGACTTCTGGAATTAATAATCCATATGCAACAACAACTATTAAATCTGGGTTAAGGCTTTTTAAAAGTTTTAAGGTTTCATCCTTTTTAAGGTNATTAGGTGTGTAGAAATTCAATTTATTTTTTTCTGAATATTCTTGAATTGAAGATTTGATTTCTTTCATTCCTCTTCCAGATGGACGAGGTGGTTGGGTAAAAACACCAATAACATTATATTTTTTATTTAATATATCTAAAGTAGGAACAGCAAATTCAGGTGTTCCCATGAAAAAAATATTCATTTAACTTCTATTTTCGTTGAGATTTTCTTTTTTAATTTTTTTTAAAATCATTTCTTTTTTAATCCTAGATAAATGATCTATAAATAATATTCCGTTCAAATGATCTATTTCATGTTGAATACAAACTCCTAATAAATCATCAGCTTCTAATTCTTTTTGTTTAAAATTTTCATCTCTGTAATTAACAATAACTTTATCAGGTCTTTTTACAATCGCNTGATGACCTGGAATTGATAAGCATCCTTCTTCTCTTTCATTAAAGTTTTTACTTAAAAAAGTAATTTCAGGATTAATCATTTTAATGGGATTAGGTTCCAAATGATCATCATCTGTTTTCAAACCACAATCCATAACAATTAACCTTTTATCAATTCCTATTTGTGTGGCTGCTAATCCTATACCATTAGCATTATACATTGTTTCAAGCATATCATCTAAAATATGTTTAATGTCATTATCTATTGTATCAACAGCAGAAGCTTTTTTTCTTAAAAAGCTATTTGGCATTTTTATTATTTTTCGTAAGGCCATATTAGTGCTAAGTTAGTTTTATTAATAAATTTTTTATAAGTAAATTGTCAGGAAAGGGCAAGAAATGAATCAAGAGTATTCTGATTTATTACTAATTTTCATAATTNTAATTTTATTTTTTTTAGTAATTTATCTGTTATTCAAAAATAAAAGCAGTACCTCCATACAAGAAAATGACACAATTAATGTTCAAAAAAATATAAGTGAAATTCAAGGTTCGATTATTTTGTTAACCAAAACTGTTGAAGAAAAAATAAATAATATAAATAAAAATATTGGCTCTAGTTTAAATGAACAAACAGAAAAAACACAAAAATCATTGTCTGATGTAAGAGAGAGGTTAGCTGTTATAGATAAAGCTCAAAATAACTTAAATGAATTAAGTGCCCAAGTTCACAGTTTAAAGAACATTTTATCAAATAAACAACTTCGTGGAGCATTTGGTGAAGTTCAACTTGAGAACTTGATAAGAGATTCTTTGCCTCAAAATGCTTATAAGTTCCAACATACTCTTAAAAATGGTTTTAGAGTAGATTGTATGGTAAATTTACCTTACCCACCAGGTCCAATTTGTATTGATTCAAAGTTTCCACTTGAACATTATAGATCATATGTAGCTGCAAGAGATGAAAATGAAAAAAAAGAATTCTTAAAAAAATTTGGAATCTCTGTTTTGAAACATATTGATGATATTTCAACAAAATATATCGATCTTTCAGAAACCGCTGATAGCGCAGTAATGTTTTTACCAAGTGAATCAATTTATCATGAAATTAATATAAAATTACCAAAAATTGTTGATGAAAGTAGATTAAAAAAAGTTTATTTAGCTGGACCTGATAATTTAATGCTTATTTTGAACACTGTTCGTGCAATTATTAGAGATGCTAATATGAATAAACTAGCAAGTGAAATACAGGTTGAGGTTAATAAACTTTTAAGTGATTTAAATAATTTGAATGAAAGATTTGATAAACTTGATAAGCATTTTGAATTAGCGCAAAAAGATTTAGAGTTGGCAAAGATTTCACAAAAAAAAGTTCATTCACGTGGAAGTAAGATAATTTCAATTGATGTTGAAGATAAAAGTGACAATAAAAAAATAATTAATTAAACAACTACTCAAAGAGAGTTCTACCTTTAAGCGCTTGGATAATTGTTCCATCATCTAAATAATCAAGTTCTCCTCCAACTGGTACACCATGAGCTAATTTTGTAATTTTATTTCCATATCTATTGATTACTTTAGACAAATAATGTGCTGTCGTTTGGCCATCTAGTGTAGCAGAAATAGCTATAATTATTTCAATTTCTTTAGATTCTTTAATTCTTTCTTCTAACAAAGGAATATTTAGTTCCTCAGGATTAATTCCATCAATCGCTGAAAGAACACCACCAAGAACGTGATACATTCCTTTATATATACCAGATCTTTCAACTGCCCATAAATCAGGAACATTTTCTACAATACATATTGATAGTTTATTTCTATTTTCATCTGAACAAATTGAACAGATCTCGTTCAGATCAATATTACCGCAAACTTTACATTTTTTAATATTTTTTTCTACTTGAATTAAACTCTCAATAAGCGGTCTTAAATGTAATTCTTTATTTTTTAAAAGATAAAATATAATTCTTCTTGCAGAACGTGGTCCTAATCCAGGTAGTTTTGAAATTCTTTTTATTAAAGTTTCAAGAAAATTATTTTCATTTTCATAATTCATTTTAAATTTATTCTATATCTTTTATTTCAGCATTTGGAAAAAGTTGTTTAACTTCATTTATTATAGGATCTGTTTCAATTTCTTTTTTCTTTTTTTCAAAATTAATATCTTTANTTTCTTCGTGGGTTTTATTGTCTGTTTTTTGAACTTCTTCTATAACCCATTTTAAACCTGTTTTATCCTGAAGAAATTTTGATAAATGTTTTANAACATCAAATGAACAATTTTCAGATATTTTCATTGAAATTTTNCCATTTTCGAAACTATCAATAACTACATTATTTACTAATTGTGCATGTAACAAAGCTTCTCTATTTTCAATTAAAAATGTAAGCAGCTCTTCAAAATTGTTGAGAGAAATTTTATTTTCAATGTTTGTTTTATGTTCACTATCCACTGTATTTTCATTCTTTATAGGTTGGTATGTCTTATCACTTTCCAAAGNTTCACTTGTTGTNTTTTTTTGATCAATACTTTTATTTTCATTTGTTTTTGCACTTGTTTTATTAGAGCTATTATTTGAAATTTTTTTATCAAGTTTTTTGATTAATTCCTCTGGCATTGGAGTTGAGGATGTATAACATAACTTTACAATGATAATAGATACAATCTCTATTTGGTTTGTTCCACTTTTTGTCTCATCAAGCCCTTTAATTAAAACTTGCCAAGACCTTAAAAGTTTTGTGATTCCATGTTCTGATATTTTTTTGAATTCGTCTACATGTTCATCTAAAAGATTACTATTAACAACAAATTTACATGCATCACTACAAATGCTTATTAAACTATTAAGTATATCTGCTGGGTCTGTAGAATCCTGAATTAATTGATAATAATAGTTTAAAGCTTCTGNTGCTTCNGCATCTAAGCAGAATTTATAAAGTTTAATAAAATCTAATTTACTTCTTATTCCTAATAATTGTCTTAATTCTTTAATTTGAATTTGATTATTTGAAAGTGCAGCTACTTGATCTAAAATAGATAAAGCATCTCGCATTGACCCTTCTGAGGAAGAACTAATTTGTTTNAGTGATTCATCATCAANAGTGATGTCCTCTTTAACACATATAGATTTTAAATGATTTATTAAAACTTCGTCATCAATTCTTTTTAGATCAAACCTTTGACATCTAGAAATAATAGTAGCGGGTATTTTTTTTGTTTCAGTTGTTGCAAATATGAATTTGGTATTATTTGGAGGTTCTTCAAGTGTTTTTAATAATGCATTAAAAGCGGCAGTAGATAACATATGCACTTCATCTATNATATAAATTTTAAAGCGCATTTCGTTTGTAGAATACATCACAGATTCTATGATTTCTCTTATATTATCGACACCCGTTTTACTTGCCGCATCAATTTCAATAACATCAAGTGAATTTCCTTTTGTAATAGCNTTACAAGGTCCGCAGTTATTACAAATCTCAAACGTTGGTTTGTTATTGTTATTACCTTCACAATTAAAAGCTTTGGCAATTATCCTNGCAGTAGTTGTTTTTCCTATTCCTCTTATTCCGGTTAATAAAAAAGCGTGGGCTAATCTACCGTCATTTAAAGCATTTTTTAGGGTGTTAACTAGTATATCTTGACCAATTAATTCTTGGAAATTTTGAGGTCTATATTTTCTTGCAAGAACTTTATAATTCATTTTATTTTCTTAAAAGAGAGCTTCATGACCCGCTATCATTGTTACGGCTGCTTTCTTTCGAATCTGACCGGGTTAGCAAGAGTCACGTCCATGAAACTCTCCAGAGATAATATGTATTAGTTTAGTATGACTTTCAAGATATTTAAATTTTTGTTGGTATATTTCTTAAATATGAACCTAATATTTTAATACTTCCTTCTAGAGTATAAAATTTCATTTCATCAAGCGCGTTTTGCATTCCTTTTTCGTGCGGGTGACCCTCAGCATCTACATAAAATCTTGCCGCTTTCATATTTTTTCCACTTATATAGCTTTCTAATTTTGTTAGATTAATCCCATTAGTAGCAAACCCACCTAAAACTTTATATAGAGCAGCAGGAACAGATTTCATCTCAAATACAATAGTCGTTACAAAAACTTTACTTTTGTCGTATTTGGGTATGTGTTTTTTGTTAGACATAATTAAAAATCTTGTTGTGTTATTAACCTCATCTTCAATATTCTTTTTCAGAATTTTTAATCCATATATTTTTGCAGCCATTTTAGATGCTATTGCTGCTACAGTTATATCATTTCCTTTTGATAATTCATGTGCGGCTCCTGCAGTATCTATATGCTGAACAGGTACTATATTAAGTTGTTTTATTAATTTTCTACATTGTGCAAGACCTTGTGAATGACTTTTAACTGTTTTAATTGTTTTGAGGGTTGCACCTTTTAAGGCTAAAAGTTGNTGATTTACTTTTTGATAATGNTCTCCAATTATATGAAGTCCACTTTCTGGTATAAGATTGTGGATATCTGCAACACGGCCTGCTACTGAGTTTTCAATAGGTACCATAGCTAAATCTGAAACTTTACTTTTTGTNGTTTCTAACATGTTTTCAAATGAAATACAGGGAATTGCTTTTGCATTTGGAAAACATTCTTCACAGGCCATGTTAGAATAAGCCCCTGCCATGCCTTGAAAAGCTATCTTTAATTTCTTTTTACTAATAAGCATTGATACTCTTTTTAAATTTTTTTAAATCACTAATAGTATCTATACCAATAGGTTTCTCATTTGTAATTAAGATTTTGATGTTAATTCCAGCTTCTAGCGCTCTTAATTGCTCTAATTTTTCACTCATTTCTAAATTTGATGGTTTAAGTTTTATATATTTTTCAATTATAGATCTATCCCAGCCATAAATACCAAGATGATGCCATTTAATACTATCTCCCCAAGGAATTGGACATCTACTAAAATANAGTGCATTTCCNATCTCTCCAATTTTTGGTTTTGGGTTTTTAAAAGATGCTGCACATTTAACAATGTTTTCATCTAAAATCTCATTTTTATCTGCTTGAACTACTGGAGTGGCAATACATTTATTATTCTTAATTATATCTGCCAGACTTACGATTAATTTTTTTGAAACATTAGGCAAATCACCCTGTAGGTGAATAATTTTTTTTATTTTTTTTTGNGGATCAAATTTTTCNAGTGCCTCATAAATTCTATCAGATCCACTTTTATGATCTTTGCTAGTAAGCATNCCTATTTGTCCACATCTTTCAGCTANATTAACAATATCTTGAGTATCTGTCGCAACTATAATAGGCACTTTTAAATTAGATTTTATTGCACCTCTAATTACATGCTCTATGAGTGGTTTCTTATCTATTTCAATCAAGGCTTTGTTTTTAAGTCTTGTTGATCCTATTCTCGATGGAATTAAAATAGCAAAGTTTTTGTATGACAATTTAAATGCCTATAAATAAAATAAAGAATTTAATCTTTATAAAAATAATTTTATTTTAATAATTTAATTGAAAAATTTATATAATGAAATATAAAAATATTATACCTTTTTGTGATAGAGTGGAGTTAAGATGGATGCATTAAGATTCAATAAAATTGCAGCAGCAGTTTTATGTGCTGGGTTATTAATAATGGGATTTAGTAAAGTGGGTAGTTTTTTAGTTATATCCTAAAGATTTAAAGGAAAATGCATACCCAATTGAAGTCGCTAACGTGGATACTAAAAACACTCAAGTAAAAGAAGCATCAGTAATTGAGCCGATTATCAACCTTTTAGCAAGTGCTAATATTATGGAAGGCGAAAAAGTTGCTAAAAAATGTACAGCATGTCATGTTTTTGTTGACGGAGGAAATAATAAAGTAGGTCCAGGATTATACAACATCGTTAATAAACCAATTGGAAAAGCAGACTACGGATACTCCAAGGCTTTTGCGGCATTGAATGGTAATTGGACTTATGAAGAATTAAACAAATTTCTTTATAAGCCTAAAGAATACGTTAAAGGNACAAAAATGAATTTTGCAGGTTTAAAGAAAACCAAAGACAGAGCAAATCTCATTGCATGGTTAAGAGAAAGATCAAACGCTCCGGCACCTCTGCCAAATAAATAGTTTTGATGAGTTTAGAAAACTTTTCTTCTTTTGCAAGTTGCCTTAATGAAATAAGTCAAAGTGTTAGAAAAATTACANTAAATAAATNCAACCTGGAAAATAATTATAAAATTAAAACGGACGACAGCCCCGTTACAAAATACGATATAGAAGCTGAAAACTATATTAGAAAATATTTAGAAAATAGTTTCCCTTCTCACAATATTATTGGTGAAGAGTTAAAAGTAATTGATAAAAAATCTGAATTTACATGGATTATTGATCCTATTGATGGAACGAAATCATATATGTCTGGAAGACCATTATGGGGAACAATGATTGGTCTCTTGAAAAATAATAAACCTATTATTGGAATGGTTGATTTTCCTGAATTAGATCAATTATGGATTGGGTATAAGGATAAACTAATTTTAAATGGGAATGATTGTAGTTTTTTAGAGAAAGAAAATTTAACTTTAAAAAATGCAATTTTTGCTTCAACAGCACCTGAGTTATTTGAATTTTTNAACTTACAAAAAATTAATTCAATAATTGATAATGTAAAATTTAATATATGGTCAGGTGATTGTCATAATTATATTTTACTTGCGCANGGTAAAATAGACTTAGTNATTGAAGAAAATTTAAATTCATGGGATATTTTGCCACTTATTCCAATATTAAAATCTAGGGAAATATCCATAACTGATTGGAGTGGCTCAGAAATATCATTTGATTTTAAAACAAAAAAGAAATTCAAAGTTATTGCAGCTTACAATAAAGATTTGCTTAATGAGGTTCTTCAATTTTTGAATTAATTAAACATTTCGTTAATCGTTTTGAAAACTGTTCTTAAGCTCATTGCTTCTCCTCCTTTTGGGAAGCCAGGTCTTGAGGTAAGATTCCAAGCCATTAAGTCAAAATGAACCCAATTAATTTTTTTATCAACAAATTGTTCTAAAAATAATGCTGCAGTGATTGCACCACCTGTGCCAGAAAAACCTGTACTATTAAGAGCACCATTTTCAGAATGAAGGAACCTTTTGTATGGAGTAAAAAGAGGTAATTGCCATACAGGATCAACCATTGTAATTGAATTATCTAAAAGCTTTTTTGAGATGTTTTCATTGTTTGAAAAGAATACTGGAACTTCTGTGCCAAGAGCTACTCTTGCTGCTCCAGTCAAAGTGGCAAAATCAATTATAAGATCAGGATTAATTTTACCCTCTTGGGCATAAGATAATGTATCTGCTAAAATTAAACGTCCTTCTGCATCGGTATTTCCAATTTCAACTGGCGTTTTATTTCTTGAAAATTTAATATCCATAGGTCTCATAGATTTTTGAGAAATCGAATTTTCTGCAATTGGTATAAGAAGCCTAAGATTAATTTTGCTATTATAATCTATCAAACTTTTTGCTAAACCAATTGCAATTGCACTACCTCCCATATCCTTTTTCATGTTTAACATGGCCCCACTTGGTTTAATATCTAGGCCACCACTGTCAAAGGTAATACCTTTGCCTATAATTGTGACATTATTTTTGTCTTTCTTAACGTTTTTGTTTTTCCAACTAATTTCTATAAGCTTAGGATTAAATTCAGATGACCTTCCTACCATAGAAATTAGTGGAAATTCTTTATCAAAGTTACGACCTTTATGAATTACACATTTTAAACTTTTAAATATTTTTTTTATTTCTATTTCATATTGATCAGGATTTAAATAATTTGCTGGAAGGTTAATCAAATCTCTTGCTAAGTTAATCCCTNTTAATTCGATAGANCATGTTTCAACTAGATTTTTATATTTATTATTTAACGAAAGAATATTTAAATATTTATTAATATTATGTTTTTTTAATACATTAAATTTATAAAAACTTAATCCCCAACCTAATAAAAATTCATAAATATCATTTTCATCATATTGAGATAAAATATTCAGATCCCAAACCCTATCTTCAAGCAAATTACATATTTTTGCAGCTTGATCAATTGTACTTTCTCTAAAATTTTTATTTGGATTTAAATATGCAATTGTGATCAGGTTTTTCTGATCAAAATCAAATAAATTAATAATTGGTTTATCAGAATTAAATTTATAATTTGTCTTAAAATTCTTTAATTGTTTTTCTGAAAACAATTTTGAACTCAATAAGTCATTTAAATTATTCACTAAATATAATTTAGAGTTATTTCTTGAGCTTTTTTTTACAAATGTTTCACTTTTTTTATTAAGATCAATCATAATTTATCCATCAACTAAACTATACACTCTTTTGTTATATAAAAAGAGTATTATTCCTCGTAGTATCAAAAAAATTAAAAAACAAGAGTATAAGTATTTTAAATTAATTATATCATTGATTAGAAATTCAATAATTATGTAAAAAATTAAACATGAAATTACTATAGAGTTTCTCATTTCTTTTACTAATGTTGACCCTACAAATATTCCATCATATTGAAATGCAAGTACTGAAATTGGTGGNGTNATAATTACTAAAATCCAAAGATCTTGAATTATTTTTCTTAAAGGNTCAATGTCTGTAATAGAGAATATAATAAGATCTCTTAAAGAAAATAATAAGATGGCAATNAAAAAAGAAAATAAAAATGCCATTTCAAAAGTTAAGTAAATAGATGATTTTAATTCTTTTTTATTTCTAGATCCAATAGAATTTCCAACTAAGGTTTCAGCTGAATGAGCAAATGCATCTATTGTATATGAGCATAAACTAAATAGAACCAATAAAATCTCCATTGATGCTAATTCATTAACTCCAAGATCTGAAGATTTTTTGATCAGAAAAGCTTGAGCAAAAACTAAAAACATTGTTCTTATAAACAAGTCTTTACTTATATTAAATATCCTTAAAACTTTATTAGTTAAAATAAATGTTTTAAATTTAAATTTTTTAAAATCATTGGGATTTGCAATAATGAAGTACATATAGATTGAAATAATAAAACCACATATCTGAGATATAAAACTGCCAATGGCAACACCGCTTATTCCAAAATTTAGATATACGGCAAAATAAATTGAAAAAATAATATTTGTAAAATTTATTATAAAAAGCTGTATCATAACAAATTTTGTTTTTTGAATTCCAAAATACCAACCTAAAAAAACAATATTGATCAATCCAAAAGGTAAACCTATCATTCTTATGAATAAATAATCCTTATAAAATTCCATTATTTTTTCTGAAGGGTTAAAAAAATAATTTGAAATTTCAAAAATTATATTTTTGCAAATATATAAAGTTATTCCAATTATTATTGCTATAATGATAGGCCTTAATAATCCTAAGAATATTTCTTCAGTATTTTTTTGGCCATGATATTGGGCAATTATTCCTGTTGTACCCATTCTAAGAAAATTTAACCCAGCATACATGAAATTGAATATAATCCCACCTAAAGCTACAGCTGCCAGATAATCACTTGATGGCATATGTCCCATAATTAATGTATCAACTAATCCAACAAGTGGTATGGAAAAATTTGCTAAGATAATTGGCCAAGATAATTCCCAAATTTTTTTTCTATTTATTATCATTTGAAATTTAAATTTTTATGTATAAGACTTTAAGTGAGTTATGTCTTTTCATTCTGTAAAGTTAAAATTAATAAATGCTAAGTAACATCAAGAATTTAAGTTTAACAAAGAAATTAGCATATAAAATTGTTTTTTTTATCTTTTGTTTAATTCCTTTTTTTTCTGGCTTGGATTCAATACCACCTTTGGATAGAGATGAGTCAAGATTTGTTCAATCAACTTATCAAATGATAGAAACTAATGATTATATAAATATTAAATTTTTGGATGAAATTAGGGCTAAAAAACCAATAGGTATTTACTGGGCACAATCAATTTTTGCTAATATATTTGGTGAAGATAAAATCTCATCATACAGATACGTATCTACTCTAGGTGCTCTCATAACAATCTTGGTATTATGGAAGTTTTCACAAATTCTATTTGGACAAAAAGCGTCTTTATTTGTTGTCAGTGCTTCAATGATATCATTATTATTTATATTTGAATCTCATGTAGCTAAAACCGATACATTGTTATTATCATTTATTACTTTTCAACAATATTTATTATTAAAAATCATCTTAAATAAAAAGAAATCTATTTTATTTGATTTAATCATACCAATATCTATGTGGCTCGTTTTAGGTGTTGGATTTCTAATTAAAGGACCAATTTCATTAGTCGTTTTTATCTTCACTTTATCAAGCTATGTTTTATGGANCAAAGACATTAATCTATTAAAAAACATTAGACCTTTTTGGGGTGTTATTTGTTTTATGATAATTGTTTTGCCATGGGTTTATATTATACAAAAAACTACAGATGGATTATTTTTTGAAAAAGCTATAAATGAAGATTTTTTACCAAAACTTTTCAGCGAACAAGAAAGTCATGGGGGTTATCCAGGGTATTATTTTTTGATTTCAAGTTTAATTTTTTGGCCGTTAGCATCTTTTTTTCCATTGGCTTTTTTCTTTGTAAAAAATAATTTAAATAATTTAGGCATTAGATTTTTAATTTGCTGGCTTGTCCCTTTTTGGATCATAATAGAATTTATTCCTACAAAATTATTTCATTATCCATTACCTATTTTTTCTCCACTAATTTTAATTGTGGCTGGCACAATGATTTATTTTGAGAATAACAAATTAAATTTAAAATCTTTTATTTCTAAAAATGCTGTTTTCTTATTTTCTTTATTATTTAGTTTGGGTGGCATTGTTCTTAGCTTATTTCTTTGTTATTTATTAATTAATTTTAATGAAAATAAAACGGATCAATATCTTTATATAGCTATTTTGTTTTTAATTTCATTTTTGATTTTAATCTTATCAATTTTAGTTAACATCAAAGTCATATATGGAAAAAATTTTAATTTTTTTAATTTTAAAAAAGAAATAAAATTTCAAAATTATATAATATTTTTTTCTGTAATTTTTTATATCACCATTTTCACTTTTATTTTACCTAGTTTAAAATATTTATTTCCAAGTAAGATAATTTCTGACGAACTAAAAAAACTTAATTATGAAGAATTATCTGTTACTGGTTATCATGAACCAAGTTTAGTTTTTTTAGCTAAAGGAAAGATAATTCTATCAGATCCAAATGAAGCGGCCATTTTTCTTGCAGAAGGAAATAACAACCTTGTTTTAGTCGAGGGTAGAGAATTAGATGAGTTCATTAATTCTTCTTCAAATCTAAATCTTAAATTAAAAAAAATAAGAGAGATTAAAGGTTTTAATTATTCTAAAGGTCAAAATATAAAAATTCTTTTTTTTAAAGTAGCCAAATAACTGCAAAAATTATAAAAGATATTTATGTTAAAAAATCAACATATTTCAATTGTAGTTCCAATAAAAAATGAAGCTGAGAATATACAAAAACTTACAAGAGAAATTAACAAAGCATGTAATAAAATAAAGTTTGAAATCCTTTTTGTTAATGATGGTTCTAATGATAACTCTATAAATATTTTAAAGATTTTAAAAAAAGAAAATAAAAATTTGAGAATATTAAATCACAATTTTTCTAAAGGACAATCAGCTGCTTTAAAAACAGGTATTCATAATTCAACATATGAAATAATAGTAACTCTAGATGGTGATTGTCAAAACGATCCTAAGGATATACCTGCCATGCTTGAAAAATTTACTAACCATTCTGAAAATAACTTATTAATGATTGGTGGAGTAAGAGTAAATCGCAAAGATAATCTAGGAAAAAAAATTGCATCTAAATTTGGTAAATTTTTTAGAAAACATTTGCTAAATGATAATCATCCCGATACAGGTTGCGGCATTAAAGTTTTTCATAAAAAATTATATTTACTACTACCATATTTCGATCATATGCATAGATTTTTTCCAGCATTAGCAACTAGAGAAGGAGCTTTAGTATTNCAACATGATGTTAATCATCGACCCAGATCAAAAGGAAGCTCTAATTATACAAATCTTGGAAGATTATTTGTTAGTATTTTTGATATAGTTGGTATGATATGGTTATTAAAAAGATATCCTAAAAATTTGAAGATTAATGAAATAAAAAAATAGGATCTATTTATGAATTTTATATCACTTTTATCAGAAAAAATTGAATTAGCCGCAATTTTTGTATCAAATATCATTATTTATTTTCTACCATTCTTGTCGGATGTTTTGCTGGATAAGCCTGAGAATATAATGGTCATCATTGGTTTTGGAGGACAAGGTTTATTTGCAGCTCGATTTCTAATTCAATGGATAACAAGCGAAAATGCTAAAAAGTCAGTAATTCCTGTAGCGTTTTGGTATTTTTCTATCACAGGGGGCTTAGTTTTGCTAACTTATGCAATATGGAGAAAAGATCCTGTGATTATTGCAGGACAATCAGTAGGTGTTTTAATATATGCAAGAAATTTATATTTTATTCATAGAGGCGAAAAATAGATTTATTAAATTGTAGTTTTACCCAATTTTAAAATTATTTCCCACTCAGCTTTTGAAACAGGAGAAACTGATAATCTACTTTGTTTAACTAATGGCATATTTAATAACTCTTTTGTATTTTTTATTTGATCAAGTGTAACAAATTCATTAAGTTTTTTTACTGCTACTAAATCAACCATCCCAAATATATTTTTCTTATCCGTATGATCTGGATAATATTCTTTTATTACCTTAACAATACCAATTATTCTTCTTTCTTTAACCGAATGATAAAAAAAACCAAGATCTCCTACTTTCATTTTTTTCATATTATTTGATGCTTGATAATTTCTAACACCATCCCAATGTTCTCCAACTTCACCTTTTTTTACTTGGTCATCCCATGACCAAGTATTTGGTTCAGACTTAAATAGCCAAAAATTCATTTTTAAAAACCTTTCAATTTTTAAATTCTATTCCAATAGGACGATTTAACAGATTTAAAATAATTTTATCAATAGATTTATTATTATATATATAGTCAAAAATGGAATTTATAATGGGAGTATCTAACTTATATAAGTCTGATAAATATTTAGCTGATTTAAGAGCATAAAGACCTTCAACAAGTGGAATATTTTTATTATTTTTGTTTTGAGCAAGATCTAATCCATACTTCATATTTCTTGATGTTGGAGAGCTACATGTTAAAATCATATCACCTATTCCAGCCAATCCAAAAGCCGTTTCTTTTTTACCACCAAGTTTGAGTATAATTTGTGATAATTCTGCTATTCCTCTAGTAATAATTGCTGACTTTGCATTCTCGCCAAGTTTTAATCCATCTGATATACCTGTTCCAATTGCAAAAATATTTTTAATAGCTCCAGAAACTGATGCTCCAATAACATCATCTGATGGGTAAAGGCGTAAGCAACTATTACTGAAAAGAGTAGATACATTTTTACTGAATATTTCACTATCACTAGCTATAATCGCAGCTGATGGTAAGTTTTTAGCTACTTCACTTGCGAATGTTGGTCCCGTTAAAATACCATAAGTTAAGTTGGGATATTTTTTTGAAATTATTTCAGAAAATAATTCACCTTTATCATTTGCAAAGCCCTTCGATGTTAAAATAATTTTTACATTTGGATTTGATGAAATTACTTCATTAACTGCATCTTGAACTCTAAAACTTTGTGTTGTTATGAAAACAATGTCTGCTTCTCTTAATATACTTTTATCATTTGAAACGTAAATATTTTTTGGAAATATAATATCAGGAAAACATTTAGTTATTCCATTNTTTAAAGACTCCATTCTTTTTTTGTCAGATACTAAAATTGATGATTTTGCATTACAATTTGATAGAGCTATCGCTAAAGCTTGTCCCCATGCACCTCCTCCATAAAAAATAATTTTATCTGAAGTTGTCATTAAGCTTTTATACCTTTTTTACCAACAAGTCTCATGGTTGGATTATTTTTAAAAGCATTTGGATCTAATGGCCACCTTGGTCTTGGTTTGAAATTGAACATTGTATCTTTTTTAAGCTTATATCTTTCAAATCCAGCCCATGCAATCATAGCCCCATTATCAGTGCATAATTCAAGAGTTGGAACATAAAATTTAATATCTTCTTTATTAGATAAGTTCTTTAAGTCTGCTCTGATTTTTTTATTGGCGGCAACTCCTCCTGCTATTACTAAGTTTACTTTATGTGATTTAGTTATTTGTTTATAAATTTTAATTGCTAATTTTGTTCTATCTAATAAACAATCTGAAATTGTTTTTTGTAATGATGCTGCTAAGTTATGTTTATTAATATTTATATCTACATTATTGACAGTTTTTGAGAATGCAGTTTTCAATCCTGAAAAAGAAAAATTAGGATTTTTTGATTTATATAAAGGTTTTGGAAACTTGAAGAAATTTTCATCACCTTCCTTGCTTAATTTTTCAATTAATGGTCCACCTGGCTGATCTAAACCCATCATTTTTGCAGCCTTGTCAAAAGTTTCTCCTGCAGAATCATCTAGTGTCGTACCAATTCTAATATATTCTCCATAATTCAAAACAGCTATCAACTGAGTGTGACCGCCTGAAACTAATAAAAGCAAAAAAGGATAATTCAAATCATCGTATAATAGTCTAGCTGTTAAAGCATGACCTTCTAGGTGATTAATAGCTAAAAAAGGTTTTTGAAATGACCAAGCTAACGTTTTACAAAAAGTATTTCCAACGATTAATCCTCCAATTAAACCAGGACCACCTGTTGAACAAAAAAGATCAATTTCTTCCAATTTTATTTTAGCTNTCGTTAGAGCTTTTTTTAAAGCNATATCAATAAAACTTAGGTGAGCTCTAGCAGCAATTTCTGGAACAATCCCACCAAATTCTTTGTGATAATTATTTTGATTTAAAACTATGTTTGCTTTTATGTTTTTAGATGAATCAATTATGCCAATAGCTGTATCATCGCAACTTGTTTCTACTCCAAGTACATATTTCACTTTTTGATGGCTTGTCATTTTTAAATCTATATATATAAAATATGTTTATAACAAAGATTTTCAAAATATAGAATTTATAATTGTTAATAAACAAATTGAATAAAAGTCATTAACAAAATGGAAAAAATAAAAATTGCCTCAAGATCATCTCGTTTAGCTTTGAAGCAAACCGAAATTGTATGTGAAAGCCTGAAAAAGTTTTTTGAAATTGAAGTTGTGAAAGTTTCAACAACTGGAGACAAACTTCTTAATAAACCTCTTGCCGAGGTCGGAGGTAAAGGCTTATTTGTTAAGGAGTTAGAAAGAAGTCTTTTAAATGGAGATGCGCATATAGCTGTTCATTCTTTAAAAGATATGGAAGTTCATATTGCTAAAGATACTTTCATTGGAGCTATTCATTCCAGAGATAGCAGAAATGATGTTCTACTTGGCAAATTTAAAAGTCTTTCAGATTTGCCAAAAAATGCAATTATTGGCACCACTTCTCCAAGAAGAACGGCATTTTTGAAATATTTTCGAAATGATCTTACTATTAAATTGTGCAGAGGTAATATTGAGTCAAGAATATCAAAATTAAATGAAAATAAATACGACGCATTAGTTTTAGCTGAAGCAGGGTTGAATAGATTAGATATAAATTACTCATGCAAAATTCCAATTAAAGTAATGCCACCCTCAGCTGGTCAGGGTGCCATTGCAATACAATGTTTAAATAAAATAAAAAATAAAAAAATAAATGAGATAATTTTTTCTCTTAATGATCAAAAAGCTTTTTTTGAAACACAAGCAGAAAGAAGTTTTATAAAGACAATAAATGGAAATTGTTACTCTCCAATTTCTGTAAGTGCGAATGTTATAGACAATAAAACTTTATCTATAGAAGCTTATATAATTAACACAAAAGGGACTGAGATGATTACAGATAAAATTGAAGGCCATAAAACAGACGCAATTACTACAGGTGAATTATTAGCAAAAAAATTAATTAAAAAAGGCGCAAAAAAATTGTTAGAATTATAACATTAGTAAATATTTATGAATGTATTCGTTGTTAGAGAAATTAAAGACGCATTTGAAACAGTTAAAGATTTAGAAAAAATTGGGGTTAAGTCTAAATCCCTTCCAATTACTAAATGTAATTATAAAACTATTCCTAATTATAAAATTAAATATGATTTCATTTTATTAACTAGTGCTAAATCAATTACAATTTTTATCAGATTCATTAATTTGTATAAAAAAATTCATAATAAAATCCCAAAAATATTTGTAGTTGGAATTGAGACTGCAAATGCCTTAAAAAAGAATAGTTATGATGATTTTTTTGTATCAGAAGGTAACTCTAAGAGTTTATCTGAATTAGTCATTTCAAATACTAAAATTTATTCTAAAGGACTATGGCTTTGTGGTCTCCATAGAAAAAGAGTTTTAAGAACAAAACTATTAGAAAATAAAAGATTTTTAAAGGAAAATATTGTTTATGAAATGGCTTTTAGAGATCTTTCAAAGAATTTACAAATTGATGAAAATGAATGCTTTAGTAATAATGCCTTTATTGTAAATTCATCAAGAAATATAAAATTACTTACTAAAACTCTTTATAAACTAAAGACTTTCAAAAATTTTTTAAAAAAATCAAAAATTTTTTGTATGAGTACAGATATTAAAGAAGAAGCACTAAGTCTTGGATGGAAAAACATTTTAATTCTTAAAAAGAATTCTAGGAAAAGTTTCTTAAAAGAGGTTAAAATAATTTTAGATTCAAATTAAAAAATGACAAAGAAACAAAAAAATAAAACAACAGAAGATAAGGATGAAACCATTATTGAAATGGCGCCTATAATTAAAGAGAAGTATACGAAGCTGTTTTTAATTATTTCTTTAACGTTAAGCTCACTTTCTATAGTTTTAATGATCTTTTTTTTCATATGGTTTTCATCTAATGATTTTGAAGAAAAAATTTACCAAGAAACTATCAAAAGTTCTGACAATTTAAATAAAGTTATTAATAATTTTAAAAAAGAAATTAAACAAGAAATAGAAAATCTCAGAAATGATTTTGTTACTAATAATCAAAAATTCTCAAATTTTAATTCAAAAATTTTTACTGATAAACTTAATAAAGTTGAAAAAAAAATTAATGATTTAAATTCTAAGGTTATAGATTTTGAAAAAAATAAAGTATCCAATGAACCAGACCCTAATGTTTTATCAGAAGATAATAATATTAAAAAAGATAATGATATAAAAACTATTGAACATAAAAATACAAAACTTGATGAATTAATNCAAGAATTTGAAGATTTAAAAAGTAAGTTGTTAAGTAAAGAACAGTTTGATTACACTAAAGAAAGAAATGTATTTAATGATATTATAAATAAACTTTCAGGATTTTTTAAATTGAGAGATTATGGTGATAATAACTCACCAAGATCTCTTATTACTAAAGCTGAGATAAGTGCATTAAATGGTGATTTGAAATCAGTTTTGTATTATTTGGAAAAACTTCCTGATGATTGGAAGGTAGGTCTGAAAAATTTCATATCTAAATGTAAATTATTTTTAGCAAAGGAAAATGGTTAATTAAATGATTTTTAAGTTTTTGAAATTAATTGTTTCTCTTTTACTAATAGTGTTTATTGCTATCCTCATTTCAGAAACTGAAGGTAATACAAAGATAGATTGGCTGGGTTGGGGTATAGAAATTGAAACGAGTTATTTAGTATTAATTTTAGCTTTCTTTAGTTTGATCTTAATTTTTTTAGATAGATTATGGTTAATGATAATAAATATTCCTAGTGCTGCTATATCTAGAAGAGATAAAAAAAATAGACAAAAGGTAGAACAAAATCTTGTTAAAGCTTATTTATTAGCAAGTCATGGTGAACATAAACAAGCAGCTTTGGAAGCCCGAATGATTAATAAGAGTATCCTAGATAAAAAATTAGGAAAAATTATTCTTAAACATGCTGATACAATCGATGATTTGAAAAATGAAAATGATAATAAAAATTCTGATAAGTATTTGTTATCTCTTACTAATGAAAAAAATACGTCTTTTATAGGTTATTTAGCTTTAATGAAAAAAGAAAAAGATTTGGATAAAATTTATGAATATGCAAATGAAGCATTTAAAATTGATCCTTCATCAGAACAAGTTTCAAAAACTCTTTTTCTAGCTGCAATAAGATTAAAGAATTTTAAAAAAGCATTAGAATTAAGTGAAAATACATTATTAAAAAATCTATTTCCAGATAATCAATTAAATATAATTTTATCTGAATTAAATTTTTTGGAAGGTTTGAATATACTAAGTAAAGATAATAAAAGAGCTGAAAAGTATCTAACTAAGTGTTTAGAATTTAATCCAGGTCATTTTCAAGCATGTTTAAATTTAATAAAAATTATTAAAGGTTTTTCCGTAAGATCTAAGTCAATGAATGTTCTTAAAAAAACTTTTTTCTCTAGTCCAAATTATGATGTTTTAATTGAAATGGTTGACAGATCTGGAAGTTCAAATTCAGGTGAAAAAGTATCTTTTGCGAAAAAAATTATAAAAAATAATTCTCTGTCATCTGACAATAAAATATTTGCAAAAGTATTGGTTGCAAAATTTTCAGTTAGTCAAGAAATATGGGGTGAAGCAAAAAGTATTTTGGAAACTATTAAAGAAAGTGAAATGCCGAAAGAAGGATTTGAAATCTTAGCAGAGATCGCATCATCACAAAATAATACAAATGATGTAAGAACATATTTAAAACAAGCAGCTAATACTAAAGTTGGCTTTGGATACCTATGTAAAAGTTGTGGTTATGATAATGGAATAAATGATATATTATGTCCTAGTTGCAATGATGTTGGAACTATTAGTTGGGGTAATAATTATAATCAAAGACAATCTTCTACTTCAATTGGCATTAAAAAAATTGTTTAATTCTTAAATATCAAAGTAAGTTTTTAATTAATATAATTGTTGTTAAAGCTAGTATTAATCCAATCAATTTTATAAAGATTGAGATATTTTTTTTAATAAATTTAGAAAGACTATGTTGAATAAAAACTGACACTAAAATGTACCATGTGACGTCAATTAGAGAAGCAAGAAAAGCTATATAAATTTTTTCTATAAAGATCATTTCTGGCTTTATGAATTGGCTAAAAACCGATGTAAAAAAAAGAATAATTTTTGGATTTACTATTGAAGCTGTAATGCCAACTAAAAATGGATTTTTATATATCTCGGTTTTATTTTTTAAAACTGAGTTTTCCATTTTAAAAGTTAACATTTGAAAACTTAAATAAATTAAAAATACAATTCCAACTATTTGTATACCGTTATATAAAATAGGACTTTTTATTACTAATAATCCAATACCTATAGCTGTAACAAAAGCATATAAAAAAATTCCTATACCATGAGCAAAGGAAAATATTATGCCATTTTTCAAACCAAATGATGTTGTTTGGTAAGAAACTATAAGTAAGCTAGGCCCGGGTGACATTGCGCCAATTAGGCAGACAAGACTAATAGATAACCAATCAGAAAAAATCAATTATTTACCGTTAAAGGATAGTTCTGCAAGTTTGAAATTATTTTGTCTCCATGCTTCATATAAAACTATGCTTGCAGCATTACTTAAGTTTAGACTTCTGTTTTGTTTTTTCATAGGTATACGTAGTTTGTTTTTAGTAGTAAAGGAGTTTAATATTTCTGAGGGTAATCCAGAGGTTTCATTTCCAAATAAAAAGGCATCATCAATTTCAAACTTAAGAGAAAATAAATTTTCTTTTCCAAATTTTGTAATAGCAAAAACATTATTAAATTTATTTTCTGATAAACAATCTTCTAAACTATCATATACTTTTAAATTAGATATTTCACTATAATCTAATGCAGCTCTTTTTAAATTTTTACTATTTAAGTCAAATCCAAGTGGTTTAATTAAGTGTAAATTTGATCCTGTATTTGAACATAATCTCATAATATTTCCTGTGTTTGGTGGTATCTCAGGATTAAACAAGATTATATGAAACATTTTTAATTTAGTTTTCCATTAATGACATAATTTAAAATTTTAACTACTTGGTCATTATTTTTAACAACAGCTAACGCTGCTGCATCTACTTCTTTCAAAGCATGTTGGTGTTCGTCAGAGTGAATGATTATTAGAGACTTGTTTAGCGCGGCTGCGTATCCTGCATCAAAAGCAGCATTCCACTGCTTATACTTTTCACCAAACTTAACTATAACGATATCTGAATTTTCAATTTCTTTTCTTGTTCTAATTGCATTTAATTTAGCGCCTTTATTATCTTTCCAAAATTGGGTTTCTTCATTTCCTAAGATTTCTACGCCACAATTATCAGATGCATCATGATCAGTTACTGGGCTAGAAAAATTAACATTTAAATCATTTTTTTTTGTGAGTTTTATGATTTCATCTCTCCAATCAGAATGAATTTCTCCAGCCAGATAAATATTCAACATTTCAACCTCCTCTTATTTTAAATTAGGTATTCTAGACATCGTTATAAATAAAGAAATACAAGAAGCAATAGCTAAAATACTCATGCCAAATAGAATATAATTATATGAAACATTTAAATCTAGTAATTGACCTACAATAACTGGACCAAGGGCTGTACCAAAAACCATAGAGGATGTTGAAAGAGATCGAATAGAACCTAAGTTTTTTGTCCCAAAATAATTAGGCCAAAATGTTGAGCCTATAGTCATAGCTGACCCTTGAGTTATTCCAAGAAAAATAAACCCTATAAATACGTAAAAATAATTATCTCCAATTGAAAAGCTTATTAAGCCTAATGCCATAGGTATAAGGTAATATGGTAAAAATTTCGAAACTCCAAGCTTATCGATTAACCATCCTGAAAAAATCAAAGCAGACATTGAAGATATTGTATATATTGGAAAAATGGAAAAATATTTTACTACATTAAAATTCTTAATATCTATTAAATGCATTTGATAGAAAAAAAATGCAGTAGAAAAAATTGGTGTAATTAATAAAGGTATAATAACTGACCAAAAGAGCCAAAATTTTAAAACTTCTTTTCTCGTCCAATGCTTATCATTTAGTCCAGTTTGTTCTATAACTTGATTTCTAGATGACTTGGGCGTCCTTTCAACTTTTAGAAGTGTTACTATAAACGGAAGTATTAACAAAAGTAAGACACCACCAAAGCTCCAACTAAATTTCCAACCAACAAATGATATAATAAATGTCATAATAATTGGAAAAATTGCTTCTCCAAGTGAAAATCCAAGTACAGATATTGAAGTTGCTTTACCTTTGTTTTGTCCAAACCAACGGCCAATTGCGACAGAGGGCAAATGAAATAACATACCTTGACCAAAAAACCTTAATCCAAAAATAATACCTATTAATATCCAAAGAGATGAATTCAATACCATTGTAAAACATAAAATTGATAAACTGATAAAAACTAATATAAGTAATTTTTTGAATTCATATTTATCAACTAATCCACCTAAAACTAACATCATGAAAGCAGATGCTAAAGTTCCTAGTGCATAGATACTGCCCCAGTCACCATGACTCAACTGGAAAAAGGACCTTATTTCATTAGCATAAAGTGAAATAAAAAATGTTTGTCCAAAACATGAAGAAAAGTACATTAATGAACAAGCTAATAACCATTTAAAATTTTCAAGAAAAAACTTCATTAAGATTAAAATTTATTAATTTTTTAACTCTCCAATTAATTCTGGATTTATGTCTAAAAAATCATCAGTTGGATCACCAATTCTTCCATAGCCATTCCATACTCTGAACCCTAAAAGTTCCTTCTGATAATCGGATAGTTTATTAAATATATTTNTCTTTAGTCCAAGAGTATAATTTTCTTGTGGTCTAAATTGTGGTCCACAGAAAGTAATTAAAATTGCTAGTCTTTCTTTATCACTTATATTAGCACCAGTTCCATGCCATAATCTTCCATCAGTAATGATGGCGCATCCTGGTGGACCTTCAGCTGCAATTGGTACAATTTTTTTATCTAAGTTTTTATTGGGATGCCTTCCAAATTTATGAGAACCTGGAACAACTAATGTTCCTCCATTTTCAAAAGACATTCCATTAAGCATTATAAGTACATTCGAAACTACTGGTCTTGTAATTAAGTCATCATTTTTATTTACATTTTTATTTACTTTATAATCAAATTTTTTTCTTGTTATAGAACTAATTGGTAAAAATTTTTCATCTCTATTTACTGGGTCTGGATTCCACCATTGATCTGTATGGAGGTCCATTGCAATACCCCCGGGTTTTGCTATATTTGCATTATAACTTGAAAGAATAAATTTGTTTCCCAAAACAGCTTCAACACAATTTGTATATTTATGCATATCCAATACATCTAAAAAAATTCTTCCTTTATTAGGAAGCATCCATACTCTTTGATTAATTCCACCTTTTTTGGTGTTATCAAATTCACCCCATTTTTTTTCTTTGCTACCATCTTCATAAGCTAATTTTTGTTTTTTTTCAGCATTGGCTTGTTCAACTAATCTTTTTGATAATTCATCATTTAGATCAGTAGGGATTGCATCTTTAAGTAAGCAATATCCCCACTCTTTTAAATCAAGCTTTGCTTTAGCTATTGATTTTGTTGCTTGAGGAAAACTTTTATTCTTCATTATATTAACCCTAAACCTTTCAAAGCAATTTCAACTTTTTCCTTTTGAGTTTTTGTAGCAGGTGAGGTTGGTTTTCTAGCATATCCAGCATTTAAACCTTGTAACTTTTGAGCATATTTGCATAGAGATGGCATATTATCTAGGCCAATAGCATCCCAAAGTGGCATCAATTTTTGGTGGAGATCAAGAGCAACATCCCAATTTTCATTTTGAACAGCATTCCATAATTTTACAGATGGACCAGGAGCAGCAGTTAAAATAGCTGCAATAGCACCTGGTGCTCCTAGTTGATAAGATGACATAAGTAATGCATCTACAGCACTAAAGATAAGGTTTTTTGGATTAGCT
>FUFK010040972.1_pt1 | contig 36826 bp, 36 predicted proteins | sample 1021851 | NCBI WGS metagenome assembly FUFK01 (sample SAMEA51879418, study PRJEB19060) | metagenome | reverse complement strand
TTTAAGAAAATGAAAAATGGAAAAACAGCCAAAGAAAAAGCAGAGGGCGTTAGAAGGCTTATTTATCTTGCCAGTGTGCTTATGCTTACGGGTATGACAGCAGATTCTATTAAAAATTATATGTACAATCGAGAACAAGAGTTTGACGAAATGATTGGAGATAATCTGTTAAGACTTGTAGGATTCCAGAAATATTTATTGTGGCATTTTAGACGATATAAAAATGTAGCTTTTACTGCCATCAAAGCGATTGTACCTCCTGTAGGAGTATTTAATCCTTTGTATGAATCGTTCATTCGTGATTTAGATAAATTTCAAAGAACCAAACGAAAAGGCGAAGAGTATAAAATACCAGGAGATACTGAAACAATTAAGAATCTTCCTCTTATTGGTAGGCTATATTATAATTACTTTGGTAATGGTGAAAAATTCCATGCAAAGCGTAAAGAAAAAGAACAGAAAAAAGGTAAAAAGAAAAAAAAGAGGCCTACTATATAAAATAAATTTGCCATTGGTTGCTACACCTTTGGAAATTCAGATACTCCTGTTGCCCTGGGAATCATAACCTGGGGCTTTTTTTATCCCCACAGTAAAGAGCATTCTTTAAAAGGAGATTAGCACAAATGGCAAGTGGCTCGTCAATATCAACCGTAAAAGGTTTAGGATCAGCAAACAAAGCAGTTGTACATACAGGTACAGGTACTTTTTCACAACCAAAAGGTATATACATAGGCGTATCTGACGATTATAAGTTTACGTTAGATGGCACAGCAGTAACCTTTAAAAACTGTAATGCTGGTTCTTTTTTACCGATTAGACCAACCAAAGCAACCACCACTGGAGATGCAACTGTAGACAGTGGTGATATTATCTTACTTTATTAATTATGATTCAGTTCGGAGTCAATTTTGCCAGATCTTGTTTACAGGTATTAGAAGGACTTGTAGGTGGCTGGGCTCTTATTGTATCGAATTGGGAGGATTTAGATACTCCCTGGGATGAATTAGACTAAAGGAATATTATGGCAAGTTTATCAGGCGTAAGCGTAGCGAGTAGTTATACCTCGCTTTTAAAATTAAATGGCAACACAGATACATTAGTAGATGGTGATGGCTCTAATGCAATACAAGTAGTAGATGGGGATGGTACAATATCACCACTATTTTTAAATAAAGATAGGTTAGGAATAGGTATTCAACCAGCAACAGCTTTAGATGTTTCTGGTGGTTTAAATTCTGCTCATTCAACTTTTTCTGGTCAAGCTGGTCGAGGTTTGTTAATAGAAACACAATCCACAACAAACAATGATGATACAGTAGTTTTAAATGCTCAAACAAGCACAGGAGAAATAGCATTTGAGACTAATTCAACTGAAAGAATGAGACTGAAATCAGATGGTGAATTAATTGTTACTCCATCTGGTGCAAATTTAGATGTAAGTGGAGCACCAAATGGTTCTTTAAGTTTAGGCTCACCAAGTTCAACATTACAGGCTTCTGTATTAGGAAGAACTACCTCAAATGCTACTGCATTGCATTTATTTGCAAGTGCTACAGATGCGAATACTTTAGGTGATATGAGATTTAATGTAAGGGAAAACAATGATTCTTCCTTTGCTACATTAACAAATCCAGCTTTTAAATTTATACACTATACTACTGATTTAGTCACAATATTACGAGATGGTTCGGTTGGTATAAATACTGACCCAGAAAGTGCTTTGCATTTGAATACAACATCAAGTGGTGGAATAGGTGGTAAATTAATTATTGACAACCAAGCATCTGATGCCGATGGAAATGGTACAGAAATTTCATTTTTTAATGCCGCTGGAGCTTCAGCAAGTGGAGTATCAAGTTCAAGGATTAGGTCGGTTGCTTCTGGGAATACTAATGGTTATTCTCAGTTGCAATTTTGGACATACCATGCAAGTGAAGGTCAAAGGATGACACTTTCAAGTGATGGAAAACTTGGTATTGGAACTACAAGTCCTGACGCTCTTTTAGACCTCACTTCAAGTACAGGCTATGCCAATTTAAGATTAGGTCAGAACAAGACAAATGAATCTGCACAAAGAGCTGGAATATCAGCACAACCATATTTAACAGCAGAAGAACCTACTGCTGGAATGTTTATGTTTATAGATGGTACAGGAAGCACACAAGATACTGCTGATTTACAGTTAGGTGGTGGTCATGGTAGTTTTAATGCAGTAAAACAAATTAAATTTTATACAGCTTCAGATGCGGTAACTACATCTGGTACAGAGGTTATGAGACTTGATGCCAACTCCAGAATTTCACTAAGTAATAATGGTGGTGGTGATAATAATACAATTTTTGGTTATCAAGCTGGTATGAATGTTACAACAAATGGTGATGAAAATACATTTGTAGGTCATACGGCTGGAGTTGAAGTAACTACAGGTGAGGACAATACTGGAATTGGATGGAGAAGTATTTTCGATATTAAAGAAGGTGGTTTTAATACTGCTGTAGGTTCTTCTTCGTTGGGTGGTCAACATGGAAGCACTGCTGATGCAAGTGCAGAAAACGTTGCGATTGGTTACAGTGCAATGGGTGGTAATTTTGATAATTCTGCTACTACAGACCAATGTGTAGCTGTTGGTGCTCTTACTATGAATGGAGCGTTAAATAATGTTGATGGTACAGTTGCGGTTGGTTATAAATCACTTACAGCATTGACATCTGGTGCTTCAAATGTAGCAGTAGGCTATCAAAGTGCGGATGCTCTTACGACAGGTGCTCAAAATACTGCAATAGGCGATTCTGCTTTAGGTGCGACAGTAGATGGTACAAGTAATACTGCGGTTGGTGCTTTTGCAATGAGCGGTGGAGATGCTCACTTGTACAATACTGGAATCGGAAGTCAATCGTTATCAAGTGTAACAGGCAGTAGTAACACAGGAATAGGATTTCAAGCTGGACAAACTGGTTCAAACAATATTACAAGTGGGATCAACAATACTCTCATAGGCTCACAGACAGCAACAAATTCAGCAACAGCAGATAATCAAACTGTAATTGGTCAAGGTGCAACAGGACAAGGAGATAATACTGTAACACTTGGTAATAGTTCTGTAACTAAAGTTTATGTAGGAGCAGGAGGAACAGACCAATCTATTGTATTTAAAGACTCAGCAGAGCAAGGTAAAATTAGATATGACCACAATAATGAACAATTTCAAATATTTGTAGGTGGGTCAGAAAAAATAAAGTTTGAAACTGGTGGAGATATACGTCTATTAGATGGTGGAATAAACTTTCCAGATGATGCAAGTAATAGTGCAAGTTCAGATGCAAATACTTTGGATGACTACGAAGAAGGTGACCAAACTGTTACTGTTGTTGGGGCAAGTTCTGGAAATTATGTAGTAAATAGTACAAATAATAAATGGAGATACACAAAAATAGGAAGGCTTGTAAATATACAAGGACTTATTATTATTGATTCAGATAATTCTACATCGGGACAACTTAGAATTACTTTACCATTTACAATAGGAGATGGAACAGGGCTTAGTGGAAGGTCTTATGGAAGTGCTTATTTAACTGCTCATGGAGGAACAATAGCTGGTCGAGTTTACGCTAAATTAGAAGAAGGTAATGCTTTTTTTACTTTGGTAGAAGTGGCTGATGATGGAACTGATAATGATATAAGTGATTCAGATGTAGATGGTGCATTTAACATAGGTGTTAATTTTAGTTATACTGTATAGAGATACAGTTGGAAATAAAAAATAAAGGAAAATAATATGGCTTTATCAAAAGTAGAAAAAGATGATTATGAAGTAAGAGGTGAGTACAAGCATATAAATGTTCGTACTAAAACATCTATTATGGAAGATGGTGCAGAAATAACTTACAAGTATCATAGAAAAGTATTAACACCAAATATGGATGTATCTGGAGAATCAGCAGAAATACAGGCTTTGGCTAATGCTTTATGGACAGATGAAGTAAAAAAAGCATGGGCAGATAAACAAGCTGAAGAAGTTTAACAAACAAGGAGTCTCAAATGAATTGGGAAAAATATGCTGATAAGAAAGGCAAGACTGCCGATTTTAAAAGCAAAGAAAGAGTAGTGCAAGAAGCCATTAGCGAAGTTAAAGACGAAGATGGCAAAGTTGTACGTCAAGCAGTAGCAGAAAAGAAAGAATCATACATTGCTTTAGTGCAAAAAAGATGGGATGCTGAAAGTGGTGAAGCATTACCAGATCAAGAAAGAAAATATAGTTTATCACAATTAGAATCTGAAAAAGAAAGATATGATGCTGAAATGGCAAGAGCAAAAGCACAATCTGATGGATTAGCCTCTGCAATAGAAGATTTTAAAAAACTTTAATTAATAACAAGTAGGAGTTACCAATGGCAAAAAAGAAAGAAGAGCCAAAAGCTAACATACTCGGCAAAGAGTACACACAAAAAGACATAGATGCTATGTCACCAGAAGTAAAAGCAATGCTGTCACACAGGCAGGATTTACTCAACAAAATTGAAAGAGCAAATTTTAATTTAGTTCAAATGCAATTTGGATTAAAAGCTTTTGAGGATGGATTGAGGGAACAAGGTCTGGGTGAAGAACCAAATCAAGAAACTAAGTAACGGAGATTTTATCGTACTACATGAAAATACCAGCAGTTCTTTTAATATTCCTGTTACTTACAAGTTGCACAAGCCAGGGATGGATCGTAGGAAATATCCCAATCACACCATCGGATTCTGTTTCAAATACGGTATTTACAGAGATAACGGATGTTGATTCAGTTACTCATTGGTATCATGGTTACGTTTATAGTGATGTCAACTATTGCTATAAGCACGATCGACTCGAAGAGATCAAAGTCCAGTGAGTGAACAACAAGAATCCAGAATACGAGAACAGGCCATATTAATGATAGCAAGAAATCCAGGTAAACACCACATAACCAAGCGAGTTTTAAAACGATTTGCAAAATGTCTTAAAGGGTAAGTATGGAATCCTTTATGGAATTATACCAGGAAGGTGGAATGATCGCTGTCGTTGGGGCGATGTTTATGTTCCTGGTGTACAGCTTAAACAAAAGATCTCAAGAACAGGCACGAACCCTGGAAGATTTAAAAATCGAAAATAAAGGCCAATCTGAAACGCTTGAAAACATGGAGGGTATGATAATAAAACTTATTGACAGATGGAATAAATCTGATGAAACAAGGGATAGAAGGCACGAAAAGTTAGTAGAGGAACTAAATGACCAATCGGCAATTCTTATGGAAATAAAAGGCAATTTATCCAGGTTAAACGGAAAACATTAATGGATAGTCTTAAAGTAACCAGTATTAGTTTTGCCAATTATGGTGTGTACCTGGCTGAAATAAATTTGTTATTACAGTGTGTTGTAGCAATAATGAGTATTATTTATTTAGGAATCAAAATAAAAGGAAAAACCCATGAGAAGAATCCTTAAAAAATACAAGAAGTTCATATTTAAGTATGTGTTTAATATTGTTGTAAAGCATATACAATCTCCAGAAGTAGAGGAACAAGTCGCAAAGGCTCTTGTATCTAAATTGCCAAAAGCATTAAAAGAAAAGGTAACTAATAAGCAAAGCGTATCCATGGCTGTTGCTTCTATCGATGCTGTGACCGATAAGATTGCAGAATCTTTAGGCTATCCTGCTGACTAAAGTTTTTTTTAACAACAACAAGGAGACACCCAATGCCAGAATACGATAATAGTGGTGTTCTTTTCGTAAATGATCGAAAAGAAAAAGAAAACCAACCTGACTACACAGGCAATGTAGTTATCAATGGTAGTAAGAAACGATTAGCTGGATGGAAAAAGACATCCAAGTCTGATCCCAGTATGAATTTCTTATCATTAAGTATAAGTGATTACCAGGAACAGTCAGCCCAGCAATCAATCCAAGAAGATGACGATACGCCATTCTAATGACGTTTGATGAAATTATAGATAGAGTAATAGAGTCAGAAGGGGGATCCAAGATAACAAAGGATCCCCATGACCCTGGTGGAACTACAAAGTTTGGTATAAGTCAAAGAGCATATCCAGGTGAGAACATTGAAAACCTTACCAGGAAAGATGCAGAAGAATTATACTATAATGACTATTGGGTTCCATCTAAAGCAGAACAAGTACCAGCACAGATACGAGAAATCTATTTCGATATGGTTGTAAACTTTGGTCGCAGAGGTGCAGTTAAGGTATTACAAAAAGCGTGTAATGGTAAAAATACATACGATATAGATGTAGATGGAGGTATTGGACCAGCAACTCTATCAGCCTGTAAGAACCTGGAACCAGAAAGATTACGAGCATACAGAGTATTGAAGTTTGCAAGTATTGTAATAAAAAAACCTACCCAGGAAAAATATTGGTTTGGATGGTTTAGGAGAGCCCTTCATGTATAATTTATTGTAATATTATATTAAAATAAAAACATTTGCAGTGATTACATATTATATATATATTTAGTGTAAATAAACACTATATACATTATGAGCATGATGTATTACATAAAAACAATATAACATAAAATAAAGGGTAGAGGACATGAGACAAGACATCATTGATTCAATAAGTAGAATGGATGACAGTGCATTAATAGACACTGCATACACTTTTAACATTATTGATATGGAGCGAGTAACTGATTTTTTAGATGGTATACTAAAAAGAGGTTATTTCAATACACTTAAAAAAACAATCAAACAGAAGGCATTAGCAGACGAGAACATCGCTGAATATGTGCTTCAGTATTAAGGGGGTAGAGGACATGAAAACATATACTTATTCAGAAACAGAATACTTTGTACTACAGCATTTGTATTACGCAATGGGCAAAAACAGAATGAAGTGGTATGAGTTTAAAGAACTTATGGTTCCATCTCTTGAAAGAGAGATACAAAATATAATCCATGAATTTGTAATAATACCTTTTAATAGTGACGATAAATACAACAGCTACGACATTGATACAATTATCAGAAAGATTAAAGAGAAGTTTGAGATATTTGGACATTACGAAGGATACAGTGAAATCAATGACAGTATCCAAAGGTATTTCTGGAGTCAGTAATGCCTTACCCTATGGAAAAAAATCTAATCATCGCCCGATCTGTTGCTCCGCATTACCCTCTACCCACAACTACAGATAGTAATGTTTCGGATCGGGCAAACCTTTGTGAGCATAAGAATACAGAGTGGGTTCCAGCAGAGCCAGAGAATAATGTAGAGGAAGATCTGTTCTGCCTGGATTGTAATGAATCTTTACCATTGGAGTTTGACCATGCAAATATTTGAGGACATTTTAGAAGCAATGCTTGTTGTTCTTATAACTGTTGGATTTTTATTCAACATCGTGAGGGTAATACTATGAGAGAGCCTATTAAGCAGGATACATTAGATCTAACCTTACGACAGTCTTATATCGGCACAAGTGAGTGGGCTGTTGTAGCATTGTTGCATAACAAGTACAAAAGCCTATACGACATCTACAACGATAAGATAAATGGCTACGAACCTTTTGACAATATTCGTATGCGTTTAGGCAGAGACATTGAGCCTATGATGGCTAAATGGGTCGAAGAAGAAATAAATTGCAAAGTAGCCATAGATGGCTATGTACGTTTTCATCCCGATTATGATTTCCTGGCAACCAATCTTGATGGCGAATGTCATCATGCTGATACAACCCGATCAGTATTAGAGATTAAAACCGCATCCTCGATTGCCAGGGAGTCCTGGGGTGCTGAACTGCCGATACAGTATTACACACAGATCCAGGGCCAGATGATGATTACAGGGTTACGCAAGGCTCATGTAGCCATATTGACCTTTGGCTATGCTGGTCCAGAAAAGTTTGAGATCCAGGAATACGATTACAATAAAGAATTTGCAGAAGAGGTAAAGAATAAGTGCGTTGATTTCTGGTTTAATCATATTGTACCACAGCATCCACCCGAAGCCACAACAGAATCTGATATTAAGAATCAGTTTCCTGTTGCCAATGGCCATACAAAGGAAGCTGGGTTAGAGGTAGTAGCCAGGGTAGAAACATTAAGGAATCTGATGCGAGAGAAGAAGGCTATTGAAGAAACGATTAAGGATTTTAAGATAGAGATACAGAAAGAAATGGGTGAAGCAAATGCTCTTATATATGAAGATGAAAAGATTGTGTCCTGGAACAATACCAAAGCCAGATCCAGGTTTGATCAGAAAACATTTAAAGAGGAACATCCTGAACTATTTAAGAAGTACCAGGTAGAGGGTGGTCCTATTAGAACATTCAGAGTTAAATAACAGGAGTAACTATGTCAGTTAATATACATGGCAAACAATACAGAACGGTTGCAGAAAGGATTAACCTTTTCTACGAGCGTTATGGAAAAATGCACACCCAGATCATTACAGAGATTGTTAAGGATGATGGCAACATTATACAGGTGAAAGCAACAATTAATGTAGACAGAAGGGATAAAGATGATTCAGTATCCCTATTAGGTACAGGATATGCTGAAGAGGATAGAAGTAAAGGCAGAATTAACAGTACATCTGCATTAGAAAACTGCGAGACATCTGCAATAGGTAGAGCGTTAGCAAGTATTGGATTAGGTGGCGAAGAGTACGCCAGTGCTAATGAGGTAGAGAATGCAATACATCAGCAGAAGCAAAAGAAAATTACTGTAAACGATGGCAGTCAGTTTGATCAAACACAGAAGAAACCTAACCAGGATCTTGTAGAAGCATTGGAAAATAACAAACCAATACTAAATGGTACAGTTGATGAGGCTATGAAGAAGATGACTAATGGAAACAGTTCCTGGATGGCTATGCCATTTGGTAAGCATAAAGGCATTACTATTGATCAATTAGAGCCTGATTATGTGAAGTGGTGCATAAATAATATGGACCTGGAAGGCGATTTGGAAGAACAGTTAAGACAAAGATTTTACAGTCTTGGCAAAAACTGATTATTCAGGACAAAAAAGATGGAGAGATTTGCAAAAGAGATACAGTCGTGCCCAGCTGGATTATCCAGAGGGCATTGGAGTGACAAATGTATTAAAAATATTGAGGAACAGTGTTGGCTTATTGGACCTCTGGCAAGTCTCTCCAGAACAATTAGAGAAAGTTATTGATAGGTGTAGAAAAGAATATCAAAAGATCCATGATAGACGTAGTAAAAAAAGTTAAAGAAATGTATCCCCAAACTTGTGGAGAGTTTGAAAAGATACAGAAGGAGCAATTTGAGTTATTTTGCCGAAAACAGTACGATTATGGCCCAAGCAACATAAGTGTAGGTACACAACTAAATACCCAGAAAGAAAGGGATTTTAGCCTACAGGGTGTATGGTTTCGGATGAATGACAAAATACAGCGATTATTGAATTTATTTATCAACCAAACCGATCCAGAAAACGAATCCATTGAAGATAGTTTTTTAGATCTTGGTAACTATTCAATCATAAGTCTATTAGTCAAAAGGGGAAAATGGGGAAAATGAAAAAGAACCAGGTAACCACAGCGGATATGTCCTTAATTATGGAAGGATTGCTTTACATCATACAAAGCAATAAGAAAGACAGAGATCATATAAAAGTACAAAAAGCACAGCAGTTGTACGATCGATTAAACGATTACACAACTGAATTTGTAAACAGTCAAAAATCATAAACATGAAAAACCACATACTAAACCATGATAAAATTAATTGTAGAAGGCTCACCAGTAGCCTTAAAAAGGCACAAGCACACTAAATCTGGGCACACATATGACCCGTCAAAGGGTGATAAAAGGTTTTTTTTAGCAAAAGCCATAAAAACGGCTCCCAAATTTCCTTTAGATGGCCCGATCTCGATGTCATGCGAGTTCTATGTCGAGCATCCAAAGTCACATTTTCGAACAGGAAAGTATTCTAACGAACTAAAGCCAGGTGCAGATACCTGGAGATCCAAACGACCTGACATTGATAACTATGTAAAGCTGGTCCTGGATGCTTTGAATGGTGTCTACTATAAAGATGACAGCCAGGTATGTCACATAGAAGCGATAAAGAAGTATAGCCAGGATCCCAGGACAGTTGTAGAGATACGGGGTGTAGAATGAGAAAGCAAGTAGCAATATCTCTGCGAGAAAANGCTGAACAGGTTGCTTTCAATTTTAGTAGACCTGATAGAGAAAAAAACGTAATGAATGAAACCTTTACAGTAAAAAGCATACATCCATTAAGCGAGTCTACAGCGTATGTACAGTTTAAAAAGAATACAGGCAAGGTAGGAGTAGCCTTCTTTTATTATATCAACATGAAAGGGGGCGTATGGCAGTATTTTTTTCCTACATACGATCACTGCGTAGGTGCTGAAAAGTTACGAGATGTATTGCACGATGTTGAGCAGGAAAACTTTCAATATAATTTTAAAGAGTTATGAAGTTGAATACAAAACGTACAGGATGGTTAGGCGAACAGGCGTGTGCAAAGCAACTAATTAGTGCTGGGTACGATGTTTATGTACCTATTGTAGACGATCATGGCGTGGATCTGGTAGTAGATACAGGAAGATCGTTAAAACGGGTCCAGGTAAAGACAAGGATAGCCAAGAAATCCAGCACGAGCATTGAGGTACGCCTGGGTAAGTACAAGGAATCTAATGTAGATGTTATCGCAGTGTATTACTTGCCTAAAGACATTATTGCCTATGTACCCTATAAAGGGGATGACTTTATCAATTTGGCATTAACAACAGCAAAAAATAACCAGGAACAGGGTAGAACCTGGTTCTATAAATACATGGAGTTTCCATTATGATTGGCGATTATATCAGCATACAAAGACAAATTAGAAAGCATTGGCTATGGGAAGAAAAAAGACCCAGGACAAAGTACGAAGCTTGGACTGATATGCTGATGATGGCTAATTACAAAACCATAAAAAAACCATACAATGACCAGGTAGTTACGATACAAAGAGGCGAGTTTCCTACCAGCTTCCGATCACTGGCCTTGAGATGGGGGTGGAGCAAAAATACCGTAGTAAAATTTATAAAACTGCTAAAATCTGACACAATGATTGACACACATAGCAATTATGGATTTACCCTCGTGAAAATCATTAATTATGAGAAATATCAGAGCCAAGCTGACACAGACCCTGGTACAGTAGGTAACACAGTAGCTGACACAGTAGGTGACACAGTAGGTGGTACTACTATAATAAAGAATAATAAAGATAATAAAGAAAATAAGTTTAGGGCCAAGCCCAAAAACCTGGAAATGGTTGTAGAATACTTTTTGGAAAAAAACATTCCAGATGCTGAAAACAATGCAGAAAAGTTTTACAGTCATTATGAATCGGTTGGCTGGTTTAGAGGTAAGTCCAAGATCAAGAATTGGAAGATGTGCGTAAAGCAATGGAACTTCCAGGCAGACGTTAAACAAGTCCAGGCAAAGTCAATATCTGTTGAGCATCAATATTCCAAAACTCCGATGGGCGAGTATAAAGTGTTTTGCCAAAATGTGAAATGCAAGTCCTATGGNGATACNNTGTTTGCCAAAAACAAATTNGATATACAAAAGGGTTGNCGATGTGGCTANGAGTATCAACCTACCAGGCCAAAAGTAAACAGGAATAGCAAATCCTCCTCTGAAAACGGCAGCAGTCTATCNNATCAAGCAGATCCTGGAGAAGATTGGTTTNAACATGAAAACNGTAGCATGAGCGACATNATTGANCACATTNTTAACCGAACCGATGATAAATCTATACGNAATGCTGTTAGCAGTGCCAAGAAGAAGAAGAACTGGAANGGAGTTACAGCAGATGACCTGGTTAAAGTATGCCCAGATTGCCAACGNGCATGGGAGCCAAATAAATACGACAGGAAGGTAACGACCAGNGGAAATATTTTTTATTACGATGAGTTTGTTACCTACAAAAAACCGAGACAAATATGTCCAAACTGTAAGGAGAAATAGATGAGATACTACTGGGAAGCATTGTTTAGCGTTGAGTATTTCCCGTATTGGGAGTTTACCATTTTGATGATACTATTGTTGAATTTAAGTATGCTGTGGAGACTGCACAGGATTGAAAAAAAGATAGATGACTATGATGGCTTAATGGGTTTTTATCTTGAGTTGCTAACCGATATTAACAACAGGTTAAAAAATAAAAAATTATAGAAAATTTGCATCTGGTTGCTTACTATTTTGAATTTTGACATACAAATGAATGAACTTTTTTATTTAGTAGTGCAGGGAACGATTACCCTTTTTGCATTTTACATGGGGGCCTGGGTGTATCATAGAGGACAGACAAACAGGTCCCTTTCTCCTTCCATAGACCTTAACAAGACTGAACCAGAGGAACAACCGAATTGGGACCAGGTGTAAGTATTGATGTTGAGTACGCATTTGATGACTTTGATGACATCCAGCTACTCTGGGCACATTTGGCTGTAAGTGCTATGCGTTTTGGTTACTATCCAGCAGAGGTGATCATTGGCTATTCCTGATTTAACGGCAAAGCAAAAAATGTTTTGCAAGGAATACATGATTGATCTGAATGCAACACAGGCCTGTATTCGGTCAGGATACAGTAAAAAAACTGCAAAGGAAATGGGATACGAAAACCTCACGAAACCTCATATACAGGCAGAAATACAGCGTTTAAAAAGGGAAAGAGAAAAGAGAATAGAATTAACAGCAGATAAAGTCCTGGAAGACATAGAAAGAGTACGCAAGAAGGCAGAAGGAAGCGAACAGTATACAGTCAGCTTGAAAGCAAGTGAACTCCAAGGCAAACACCTGGCAATGTTTACAGAAAAGCACAAAGTAGATGGCGAGATCAAAATGCCAGTCGTACAGATAGAGTTAGCCGATGTCTAAAATAAAACTAAACCTAAACCAAGCAAGATTTATGAACTGCCAGGATCAGGTAATTGCTTTTTTTGGTGGCATTGGTAATGGGAAAACCTTTGCAGGAATATTAAAAGGCATAACACGAGTCCTGGATCCAAAGCAAAAGCCACAATTAGGCATGATAGCCAGGCAAACCTACCCAGAATTACGAGACAGTACACAACGTACCTTTTTTGAACTATTACACTTATGTGGATTCCTTCCAGGTGTGCATTATGAATACAAAAAGCAGGAAAATAGGTGCATCTTCGCCAATGGGCATGAGATTATTTTCAGATCATTGGATGATCCTGCGAAACTCTTATCGATTAACCTGGGGTGGTTCTACATAGACCAGGCTGAAGAGGTATCCGAAGAGGTATTTCTTACGTTATTAGGTCGTTTAAGGGCGGTATCCACTCCGCAATGCTGGATCACAGGTAACCCATTAGGGCATAACTGGGTCTGGCATCGATTTATCCATGATCCCGTACCAGGGAATACCATGTTTAATGCCAAGACAGAAGAGAACATAAAGAACCTACCAGAAGGGTATGTAGACAACTTAAAGAACAATTACAATGACATATGGGTTAATCGTTATTTATACGGATCCTGGGATGCGTTTGAAGGACAAATATATCCTGATTTCGAGCCCAGTGTACACATCGTACCTGATTTTAATCCTGATCCAGGTTGGAGAAGATTTATAGCTATTGATCATGGGCGTACAAACCCGACAGCTATTTTGTGGGGTGCAGTAGACCAGGATGATAAGATCTGGATATACAGAGAGCATTACGAAGCTGGGCATGATGTAGACTTTCATGCAAGAATGTGTAAGGCATATCTCAATGAAGGTAAGTACGAAACCTATGTGATTGACCCGTCTACAGGTGCAGGAAAGAAGGATGATCCAGAAACCATAGGCAATAGGTACAGACAACTGGGTATTCCTGTGATCAATGCCAACAACGATGTCCAGGGTGGTATCGACAAGGTNACAGAGTATATCAAGAACAATAAGATATTTATTACCCGTAGCTGTGANAANCTAAAGCGTGAGATGACNAATTACCAATGGGAACAGCCAAGTGCATCCAGNATAGACCTTAATCANCCNGAGAAGACCACTAAANAAAGATGACCATGCAGTGGATAGTTTACGNTATNTNGTNGGNGANNTAGTNAANAGCAGTAAGAAGCCAGATACCCGTACAGATACACAAAGATTTATTGACAAGATTATNGTGGATGTAGANCANNCACAACCACAATGGGACAATATCTAATGTCAAATTGGAAAACTATAGCAAAGAATGATCCACAAATTAAAANATGGTATAAAGATTTAAGAAAAAGTTATCCAGGTGAACCTGTAGATGTTATTAANCATATGGAAAGAAGTATTGCAGAATTTGATGGAGGAAAAGGTAGGGGATATGACTATAAAACAGCCATTGAATCAGGTGAAAGACCGTCGTATGTAAAAGAAACAAATAATTATCGATGGATGAGCAATACAAAAAAGGGAAAATGGTTAAAAGGTAAGAAGCATCCTACAAGAAATAAGAAATCAAATATTAAAATAATAAAAATTAAATAATGTCGGTTACATACAGAGGAGAAACCTTTCCAGGGTACAACAAACCGAAGCGATATACAGGGCCAGGAAGATTTAAGAAGCGAGTCCTTGCAAAGAAAGGTGACAAAGTGAAGATCGTAAACTATGGTCACAAGAGTTATCGACATAACTACAGTGCAAAGGCTCGANNTAATTACTTAAANCGATCAGCAGGAATCAAAAACAAAAGTGGACAGAGTACAGCTAAAGACATCTTTAGCCCTAATTACTGGTCCAGAAAGGATCTATGGAATGCCTAAAGATAAACCATTTTGGGAACAAAAGAATCCCAAGAAGAAAAGCAAGAAACTAACACCAGCACAAAAAAGATATGCGAAGTCATTAGCACAAAAGGCTGGTAGACCATATCCAAATCTTATAGATAACGCCAGAGCATCCAGAAGATAGTCATGGAAAAAGCAAAATATGGTAAAGCAATGGTTGCCAAGAACAAAAAGACCTTGAAAGGTGTGTCTTTAATGGGTTTATCTGCTGATCAGGTGAATAAAATGTTGAAGCATTCTGTTCATCACAGTAAAAAACATTTACGAGAGATGCGTAACGCAATGCAGGATGGCAAGTCATTTGACCAGGCACATAAGATTGCACAGAGTAAGGTAGGTAAGTAATGGCTGGTATGGATTATATGCCAGAAAAACAGCAAGATGTGCTGAATGAAGTAGCAGATATTGCTGAACGTATACCACAAATACGATCCTGGTTAGACAAATCAAAGAAAGCAAGAGAGAAACAGACCGATAGATGGCGTAAAAACGAGCGATTGTACTATGGTAGACACTGGGCAAGTCCAAGTAAAGGCACAGAAAGCCAGTCCAGGATGATATTTAACTTTCCATTAGCTGTTGTAGAGACCATTTTACCTGTTATTAGTGACTTTCAGCCTACGATTGATGTCATGCCCAGGGAAAAGAACGATGTATTCTTTGCTGATATGATGCAAAAAAGGTTCCAGCAGATTGTAGAAGAGACAGATTTATACAATAAAATCATTATGGCTGTAAAAGATAGCCTGATTTATAGCAATGGATTCCTGCAAATCATACCAGAAGTGTCNGATATGGGCGTATTTAAGGGCTTTGACATCCAGGTAATTGATCCATTTAGTGTTATGCCACATCCNTTTGCAACAGAANTGGATNTGAAGCGAGGTGAATACTTTTTGTTTGCTGTTCCNATGGAAACCAGCAGAATAGAGCGTGAATTTGGTATCAAAACAGGTGGCGATGGTAAACTAAACGATTATAGATCCTATCAACAAGCAAATGACAACGGGGGAATTGAAAGTTACCAGGTAGAAAGTGAATACGATATGGCCCTGGTTATAGAATGTTATAGCAATGAAGCCGATAAAGAAAAATATCCAAATGGTAGGCATACAGTTATTGTTGATGATAAGCTAATTGTCGATGAACCATTAGAATTATTTAGGATGCCAGTGTTTATGGTATCTAACTACAAGAGTCCACACAACTTTTGGGGTATTGGCGAGACAGAACTGGTGCGTACCCAAACCAAAGCAATTAACGAAACCTTTAGTGCAATCAATGAGAACATACGCAAGGTAGGTTTTCCAATTCGTAAGGTAACACAACGAGCCAAAGGACAGATGGTGAGACCGATTACAGGGGCTCCTGGTGAAGAAATTACTGTAGTAGAGCCTGGAGATGTTACGTTTGAGATGCCACCACCCATTCCAGGATATATCCAGGGTTACATCAATCAGGTCGCACAGTATATGGAATCCATTACAGGTGTCAATGATGTTACCCAGGGTCGTAGACCAGGAGGAGTCTCATCAGGTAGGGCGATTGTTGCATTGCAGGAAGCCAGTCAAACCAGGCAAAGATTTAAGATTAACAAGGAAGTAGGAAGGCTTACCAAAGAAATAGGCGAATACATGGTGCAAATGATCCTGACCTATGACGAAGAGATAAAGTCCATTAGAGAGCGTGATGCAGAGGGTGCATTTAGCTTTGTAGAGTACAATCCTACAGCAGTGTATGATGCCGATGGCAACATGGAAGGTACACCAGAGTTTGATCCTGGTACAGCCAAGCGAATGATTGATAGCGAGTTTGACATTGAGGTTGCCACAGGATCCAGGTTTGCCCAGGGTCGTGTAGCCAATGAAGAACGAGCATTGGAGTTATTCCAGTTAGGTGTATATGGCATTGAGGAAGTAGTAAATGCCTTGAATGTGCCTGATAAACAGCAGATCATACAAAACTTTTATGTTAGAAATCAGCAAATGTCACCACAGCAACAAGTTCAGCAAGTAGAACAGATACAACAGCAGTTTACAGGTGCAGTACAACAGTTGTTAGCTGAAGGTTCAGGAGGACCAGCAGAAGAAATGGTGGCACAAATGATTATAGAGAATCCGACACTAACAGAAACCGAAGATTTTCAGTCCATTCCAAAGGAAATACAGGATAGGATTATAACCGTAGCAGGATTGGTTGGTGGGCAGGAGGATCCAGAAATGGAACAACCCAGGGCTTGAGTTGAGTTTATTCTTGCCCACAACTATCAATAGGATATGAAGTACAAAAAAAGCAAAGCAAAGAAAAAGAAAGGCTACAAGGCGTATAAAAAAGCCATGTATAAGTCTGCAAAATATTAGTGATTAGACAAATACAAGGCATACTTACACCCGATGAAGCACAAAAAGTCAAGGAATACGGGAAAACAGGGGCTATGATTTCCGATTTTAGTCACGAAATTGTCCAAAAAGTGGCAAATGCGTATCAGAAAGAGGTCGATGGCCATGAGTTTATATTAAAATCTCCCAGCTATTGGCGAATTGAGACACGACCAAAAGGTCACAGGTGGCATTTTGATGGATGTAAGCTAATCAATGGCAAGTTTGTAGACAATCATATGGCCTGGTGTCAGTATGGTACGACCGTATCCCTATCCAGGTCCGATGAATATACGGGTGGTAAAATATATTTTGAGATAGATGGAGAACCGACAGAAGTCAAAGATCATTATTTAAAGGGTGTGTGTTATACAGCAGGAAAATTCAATAACCCTGTAAGGCACATGGTAGAGCCACATAAAGGAAATAGAACCGTATTACTTATGTTTTTTGCAATTAAGAAATGAAAAAGCTATTTACATACTTGCAGATGAAGATAGCCAAAAAATTTACAGGAAAAATTGAAATTAATTTTTTTGAAGGTGGCGTAGCCAATATAAATGAAAGGAAAAGTATTAAGCTAAAAGAATGAAGTAACCTCTAAAACATAGGGACAATCTTTAAACAAGAAGCCCAGTGATGTATCAGGATAAACCTGGTAGTCATTGGGCTTTTTTTTTACTCAATAACCAGTGTCGAAAGACCAACTGAAAGGAATATAATCATGGCAGAAGTAAATGTAACAGGTACAACAAATTTAAACGTAACACCAGAATCCGAGCAGATTACCATTGGTAATAGTAGCGTGGAAGCAAGTGAACAGGTAGCACCAGCAGGATCAGGTGGCTATCACGAAGTTTCGATTCCTGATGAACTCTTTCAAGAGCAATCAACCCAGGAGTCCGATACAGAACAGGCTGTGACCACAGAGTCAGAAGAACCAGCCGAAACACAAGAAGCTGAACAAGAAGTATCAGACAGTGAACCAGAGCAAACCCAAACGGTTAGTGAACCAACAGATGAAGATGAAAAATACGTTTACGAAACAGAAGATGGCTCCAGGTATACATTGGATGATGTGGAAACATGGCGTAAAGATTCGCTTAACAGGCATGACTGGTCTAAATCCAATACGGAAAAAGCCCAGCAGTTAGCAAATCAAAGAAGAGCAGTAGAACCATTAGTTCAGCTTATAGAAAAGATCAAGGAAAATGGAGATTTCACCGAAACATTGCGAGAAGCAATCGAAGATGAAATAGGAAAAGAAGCAGGGCAACTCTTTCAAGACTCCCTATCGATGGAAAATACAGAACTCCCGAATCCTTATCAAGATCAACTGCTCGAAGCAGAGGAACGATTGGCTACGATTGAAGCAGAGAGAGAACTGGATAACAGTTTGGTACAACTACAAAACACCTTTTCATTGACGAGTGAACAGGCAGATGATGTGTTGGCCTTTGCAATCAAAGTACATGAGGACACAGATCGGTTACTTACCCTGGAAGAAGCATACAAAGTGATGAATTTCGACAAGGTAAAAGCTGAACCTGTAGCTGAAAAACCAAAGCCAAATGTTCCTGTAAACATAACAAAGAATGCTGGTGTCAAAGAGTCTACAAGTAAGCCGAAAACTTACGCAGATATTGATGTCGCATCATTTTTCAATCAATAACCGTAATAAGGAGTTAGAATATGTCTAACATAGCAGTTTCTGGAACAGGAAACGCATCATTAAGTGCCCTTATTCAGCAGTATTATATGCCTGTTTTGTATGATAACATCTTTAAGAAGTCTCATCCATTACTTGCATTGATGAAGCAGAAGGCACAAACATTCAATGGTCGTGAGATCGTTGTACCCGTAGAATATCAAGCTGGTGGAGCCACTGTATTTGGTGATNAACANNCNATNNGCAGTGCNTANANNCCAGCATTGGCTGATATTGCACAAACAGCNTCGTANAAACCAACAATGCTAACAGGTCATTTCCTCTTAACNAAAGAAGAAACCTTGTTAATGAATAGCCCACAAGCTATTAAAAACATTGTAGGTGCAAAAGTACAGAACCTTCAAAAGCAGTTAGAGAAAACAGTTGCTGAAAATATGTTTACTTTATCTTTAGCTACAGATGCTTTTAATCCATTAGGTGTGCTGTTAAACGATGCAGATGCCACAGTTGGTGGTATTGCTACTGTTGCTTCTCCTGCATCTAATCAGTTCTGGACAACACCCGTATTGGGAATTGCTGATTTTGCTGATGAAAGTGGCGATGTGTCTCCATCTCCATCAGTAGATCATATATCAGAAGATGATATGCAGGATCCAGGCAAAGATACTTACATTTTAAGAATCCTTGCTCGTGGTATTGCAAATGCAAAAGCACAAACAGGTGAAAACCCAGATCTTATTGTAATGTCACAGTATCACTACGATTTATTAGAATCTGAATTAGGCGAGTTTAAGCGTGGAAATTTAGAATCAGATCGTTTGGCTAAAATGGGTTTTGTTGGAATGACTTACAGAGGTATTGACATTGTAGCTGACCAGGATATTGTTACAGCACAATCATCTGATACTGATGGTAGAATCTACTTTATCAACACAAACTACTTGTATATGTTCTTTAATTCTGGTGCAAAGTTTACTGCATCTGATATGGTTGAAGATCCAAGAAGTAACACATTTGTGCAGAAGGTGCATACCTATGGTAACATGGTAGTAACCAACAGAAAAGCACATTGTGTTGTGAAAGAGTTGTATTCACCAAGAACCTACGCATAAGTAACACAATAAACGAAACATCCCCCCTTTTTTAGGGGGGGGCGTTTCGATCTGGAGAAATATATGACTACAAACGATATGCTAACAATATTAGGAGACAGGATGGAAGATTCTGCTGGGGATCTTTTTTCCGATACAGTCAAATTACGCTACTTAAATCGTGCCCAGGATAGGCTGATACAGTCCTTAAATAGGCATTTACTAACCGATCTCCATGTAATCAAAACAGGTATCAGTATGAGTACCGATAACGATGTAGATACCTTTTTTAAAAGTTTTTTTATACCAACACAAGCTGGAGCATTAGACTCGGATCCGTTTGGTGGACCATTGGGAATCCTGGGAATACGCATTGCAAACAGCGAATTTATACGCAAAGTATCCTTTGAGATTGTCAAAGACTTTTCTACAGGTTATGTATCGTTTAGTTCAACAGAGCCCGTATACTTTATTTTTAAGAATAGAATTTATATTTACAACAATTCTGCTAACGTAGACTGTTATTACATCAAAACACCGACAGCATTAGCAGGAGGAAACACCAGCGACCTCAACGCTATCTTTCACGATGCAATATTAGAGTTTGCAGAAGCAGAATTATGGCGATTGTCTGATAAACCTGACCGAATGAACACTGCAATGAATCGAGGATTCGAGTTTGTAGCCAGATACAACCAAAATCCAGCTACAAATGTGGTCGGAGAAGGGTTGCCATTTGACTACAGCAGTAGCAATGCCCTGGTTGATCCCGTATATCCTAATTATCCTGTGAGTTAATGGCAAAATACATCGATATAAAAGACTTTGAGGGTGCATTAACCAATGCCGACCTGGAAGATTTACCAGAAAACGTTGCCCAGGAGATTAAGAACCTAAAAATACAAGCAGGGAAGCTGGAGAAAACATTTGGTGCAGGAACACCATCAGGAATCCCTACAATAGGTCTATCCTTTGTAAATACCAAGTTAGGGACCACTTACACTGTCTACAATATTTACACCTTTATAAGCGAATATTTTACAGGTAACAGCAACGATGCAGGGGATGGTTATAGATACCTATTGGTAACTATTGGAGGAGATAATAAAGTAAAACTATGGTGGTATGATCCATCTTTGCCTGATGTAAACGACCATTTGCAAATAGAAAATGATGTAGTATGGTTTCAAACAGCAGGTGCACATGGAATTGTAGAAGATGATTTTGTATTGGTCCAAGATTGCAAAGACAATGCTTCGCCACAAGCAAGTATTTCGGGTGCAGGGGTGTATGAACAAGCAGATCACATCCCAAGTACAGCAAAAGTAGGAGTCAATACTGACAATGCAAGAACCTGGGGAGGTAAAAACTTTTTTGATACTGCTTTGGCAACAGGTGCATCCAATAAAAACTGGGGTGGAAAACATTCTACTCATGTATTGGTAAGTGATACAGTCGGATATGGTGGCACACCATGGCCATCTGTACAAAAAATAGCTATTGCTCCAATGTCCTCATCAGTCGGAAGAGTATTATCTATAGCAAATAATGGCACAGAATTAGCATTTTGTGCAACAGGTTCAACATATGCCAACTTAAATACAGCTAATTACAACTCTTATAAATCAAAATCTAATTTTGCAGTTTGTGGTTTAATATCTTTTAACGAAGCAATATATATTCACTATTCTTTTACTGATAGTGGATCTCAAAATAAATTAGTGAAATACACCTGTACTTCTGGGGGGTCAGTTCTGGAAGGAACGCCAGTAGATATAAGCACATCAGGTCTTTGTGTGACATCTTTTATGACAGTTGCAAATAATCATTTATACATTCTTGCAAAAAATCTTGGTTTATTTAAAGTAACAACATCCGATAATGTTACATCTATGTCTATCTCGGGAATCACAATAGGAGATGCTACTGGACTAACAAGCATTGTGCAAACCAATAGGTTAACAGCAAACGGATCTGTAAGTTTAACGGATGTGAACCATGAATATTTAGTGGTTGTAACAACAAACAGCACTTTAACAACCAATGTGTATACATTAGATATTTTATCTTCAGAAACAAGTTTTACTGCTTTTGCTTCACCTATATCTACTGCTGATGTTCAAAATGTTACTAAAATGGATTTTGGCGAAAATACAAATAGATCAGAGTCGATTGTTTTGTATTACATTGGTGCAAGTAATAGAAGATATATACAATATTCTTCGCACACAGATTCAACAATTATATCCTCTTTAACAAATAATGTAGACAGTAGTACCTTCCCAATTACATTAGATATTACGTTTATTGACAATGCTATGAATGTACCATCAGGAGAAAAATATCTTATTGTAGGTACAGATAATATTGATACGGGCACTGCCACCAGTGGGAAATTATATAGAGTAAATAGCAATAAAAATTCAGAACTAATGATTGATCCTGGAACTACAACGGGAAAAACAAATTGGAGCCCTTCTTGTTTTGCTGATTGTGCAACACCACAAAACTTTTTTACTTATGCAAAAGCATGGATTGGTGTGTATGGAACGGAAGCAGAAGCCGATGATGGCTCCGACAGTGCAGATGTATATAAAATGTCGGATATTGGTTGGTTTAACAACTCTTGGAACGGATCAGGAGATTGTGAGTATCGTTGGATTGATATAATGGATTCTTATAGTATAGCAGAAATCGACACCAGCAATGTTTCATCGGTCCCTGACATATATCATAAAGCAGAACGCAACCCGATTGTACCCAGTGGAGACAACATACGTTTTATACCAGGAGCAGTTGGTAAAATATCAAATACAGAAGCAAAAGGAATCTGGTTAGGTTACATCAATCGTAGCTTATTTAATGGTTTAGTATCAGCAGATCCTAACTGGTTTATCTATGCAAACAAGTTAAACAATCCGTTTAGGTTTACCAGTACAAGACAATACAATACAGGAGATACATTACGACCAGGTAGCACAGTAAAGTATAATTTAACTGCTGTATATGATGGGTTACAGGAATCATTATTTGATAAAGATAAAGAAATTGTTTTATCAGATTCTAATGTAAATAAAAAAATTATTGAGTTAAGTATTGAGTTTGATGCAAGTGCTTTAAACAAACGTATTACAGGCGTAAATATTTACAGAGCAACCGAGTTTTCTAACACAACCAGCTTTGATGGCTATAGCAATTATCAGTTGATTGGACACATGACTTTTGTAGACTCACAGACATCGTTACCTACAGTAACATCGGATGTAATTACAAGGCTTCATGCGTGGGGTAATCATGTAATATTTATAAAAGATACTGACGATCTTACCAGCTTTGACGGGGAGACATTAGGAAGAAATCCATACGCATTAGATGTAGATGGTGGATTTGATGGTATAGATGAAATGCTTACCTGGAGAGGTGCTACATCGTCATCTACACAAAACAGAGCAGATGCTTTTCTTGTTTTTCATTCACTTTTAGCAAGACAAATGAATGTTCAGCAAACTTGCATCGTTTTATCAAGCCTTACAACAGATAACACGATAGCAAATGCAGATAAAATACAAATTGAGGATGAGTCTATAACAATAGATGATACATCTATATCATCCTCTGAATTTGCAACAGTAAAAACAGGCGTTGGGGTTACAACTTCTGTATACCAAACATCTGGCTCTGAAGTAGGCGTAACTTATCCTGCCTGGAGACTACAAACGATTACAGATACATCGGTAAGTCCATCTACTGCATTGGATGCAACACCTTTTATTGTACAAGGAGATGTATTACGAACTTCTGCTACCAGTGCAACTACAGAAACCTTAACAGTACAAAAGGTTACTACATCGTATATATTTGCTTCTTCAAATGCTACATCAATGGGAAGCCCTGCACAAACAACGTATACAGCAGATTATGATTTGTGTTTTGTGAGCGTAGCATCAGGAGCATTATGTGCTGTTTCGAGGGGTCAAGCACCTATTACAAACCCAAGCCCTGCTGACAATACTACAGCAGTAAGCCACAATGTAAATACACCAGTAAGTGTTAGAGCAGAAAGTCTACCACGATCTTTTTCCCAGGCACGATTGGATAGCAATGCTGATGTAGGAGATAATTATTTAGACAATGGAACAATGGCTGGAAGCGATTGGAAAATAAGAGAAAAAAAATTAACAGGTGGATATGAAGATACATCTCAAACTTCCTCATCAGGTGGTGCGTATGGTGGCCCCAGTGTTGCATTTTTGTATTTTTATACACCTGATGACATTACAGGAACATTAGGAACTGACACAACAGGAAACACATTAACAGCAAGTTCATTAGCAGGATCTGTATTAATTACAAACTACACTAATGAAGTAGATGGCAGTAATAATGATACTACTACATCGGATCAAAAAGCATTTCTTATTGAAAATAATAGTGCCTACGAACCCACATTAGGTGGTTGCTGGGTAAAGCTAAATAAGGGCCATAGGTCTACTGTACAAAGAGAATCAGGAAAAGTATTTGAGAATGTACGATTGTTAAGTGGATTCAAACGTACCAATGCCCAGGGTGCAACTACACCAGGAATGGCATTTGAGACAGTATCAGGAACTACAGTACGAATTGTATGCCAGGATTTTAGATTAGAAGATTTAGGAGAAACCGATATACAAACAGTGTATTCCAATAGGGTCAATGCACAATATGCTGTNAANCTAAAAGGAAGATTNTTTTTAGGTAACCTGGTGCTNAANCCAGANGATAAACANGAAGANCATCANGACTGGATAGCATACAGTGAGTTGCATCAATACGANAATAGACCNGTATCCAATGTTATTGCATTAGANGANAGGGAAGGTGGNGAAGTAACAGGNTTNGCTGTGTTATTTGGCCGATTGGTTATTTTTAAGCCACAAGCAATTTTTATTATGAATGTNCCTAATCCAGCAAANCCAGAAAGCTGGTCNGTGGTAGAAAGCAAACACAGCATAGGAAACATAGCACCAGAAGGNGTTGTAGAGATACATGACCATGTTTATTTTGTTTTCCATGATGGTATTTACGCAGTAACACCGAATATGGTTGCCAGTAGCACAGCAACGCCAAGTGTTATGGAAAAAATAACATTACCGATTGAAGATCAATTTTTACTCGCTACAAGCAAGAAAGATATAAAAGGCATATATGACCAAGACCATAGCGAAGTTCTCTACACCTGGACCACAGGAAGCCCTGCTACGCAAGTTGTGTGGGCATATCATGTGGTGTTAAAGACCTGGAGAAAGGTAGAAACAACAACGAACCTGGATATTTTAGCATATGGTGAAAACAGTTATCCGATAGCCTGGGATAATACCGATTCGGATATAAAGAAATTTGATGTAGATGAAGCAGTAGGCGTGGCCTGGAAAAGCAAAACATTTCGTATGGATTTAGATAAAAANNGATTGATTCGTTATGGAATGATACAGTTTACAGGNACAGATACNNTGACAGTNAACCTATACCTGGATGGATCTGGCTCTGCATCCTTTACCAAAACAATTACAGCCGATGGTGGCGTAAACAGGTTTCCTATTAAACGATATGGAAAGAAATTTGAAATAGAACTAACCACTCCATCGAGTACAAATCCATTCTCGGTGGAACGAATGAGAATAGAAACGGAGTAGGCATGGACCCTCAAACTATGATGATGATAGCCCAGGGTGCTGGAAGAGCATTTAGAGCTGGGTCAAGATTATTACAACCAAAATTTCAGAACACCAGGTTTGGCAGATTGCTACGCAACAGAAGAGAGCAAGGCAACCTAACACCAGGCCAGGAAATGAATGTATTAGGTAGAACTGCAACAACAGCCACAAAACAGGCTAATCTTGCAAACAGGCGATACATGGGTAACTTGATAAACAGAGGGTTACAGGGTAGCGTATCAGCACAGCGTGGATTAAGAGAAGCTGAAGCAGATGTACGCAGAACAGTAGCCGATACAGGAAGGCGTATTTTTGACAGCGAAGAACGAGCAAAATCAACAGCCAGGGAAAACTATGCCAGGGCAATGGATAGAGATGCTAATGAAAGAAGAAATGCTGTATTAGGTACAATAGGCTCTGTTGCAGAAACAGCAGGAAATATATATGGACAAAGAGCATCTACAGCACAAGCAAACCAAGCAAGGAAAGATCAATCATATATGAATGCTGTAGACAAATTCGGTGCATCTAATATTGAAGAAGTGTTTAGCCCTGAAACAGGCAGAAGTTTAGGATTTACAGGAAAAGGATTATCTAACGCAGATAAACGAGCAATAGAATCTTTTAAACAAAAAAATGATGTACCTGATCGTGGTAAAGTAATGGAGTTTTTGACAAACTCACAAGATAACACAGAATTAGAGTCAAGATTGTCCTATGCAAGGCTTTTATATCCAGAATTATTTAGTGGAGAATAGATATGGCACAAATTGATGTAAATGAATTACGAAAACTGTTTGGTGAGAATATAAAGAAAAGGCAAAAAGCTGATTTTGCACGAAAGATTGCAAAAGAAGAAGAAAAACAAAAAATAAAAGAAGCCACTGCCAAACCTCTTACCAGGCAACAAAGAATGGAAGCAGAAGTAAAAAAATTAAAGACACAGGATGAGTTAAATAAACTTACTGGCAGAGGTAAAGCAGAATCAGGTGCTGATGCTGTAGATCGATTGCTAAAATCTATGAAAGATCAACGCAACTTAATGTACGATAAAGATGGGGAACCTGTTTTTTCTGGTAAAATGGAAGAAAAAACAATATTAAGAGGTCGAAGATCTATACCAATACCAGGAACAGACAGAGTAATACCTATACCAGGTATGTCCAGAGAAATAGAAATAGATACGCCTGGGTTTGATCCAAGAGGTAGGAAAGGGTCTAATTTTAGAATTGCACAGGAACGTATGGAAGAGTTGCAAAAAGATTTGCAGACTGCACAAAAAGCTAAAGAACAAGGCATTACTATGCAGGAAGCAAAAAGAAATAGAGATGTACAAAAAAAATATGAAGAATTTTTAAAAATATTTGATCGCCCTGGTGTAGATAGAAGGAGATCAGATTATTTAGCAAGATTATCAACTCAAAGTTTTTTTAGGAAATAGATGGCAACACCGAAAGATTTACTGGATTACGCAGGAGAAAGGCTATATCGTAACAGCCTGGATGATGTATTAGATCAAATACAACAAGATATTGAAAACGAAAGAGCCATAGAACAGGCTCGGCAAAATATTATTGTAAACGATCCAGATCCTGTAAAAAAGTTACGAGAAGTACAATCCACAGAAAAAAGCGTAGTAAATGAGCCACCAGAGGTGCAAAGAACTGTTTTAGATGCACTGTATAAACCTGGTGTAATTAGAACAGTAAAAGATGTTAGAAAAGATCCTGTAGTTCCACAGCAAAATCAATTTATGTTACCTCCTGATGGTACACAGCCAACTATAGGACAGCCCAGGGGTGTACAGCAAAATTTAACAGATGAAGATTTAAGGTTTCGTGCAGAGTTAGAAAGAATCCAGGAGCCTTTTGATCGCATATTCCAGGAAAAACTAAAAACTGCAAAAGAAATACCTGGTAGAAATGTAACAGATCCTATATCAGGTGCTTCTTATACTGTACCTGGATCTACAAAAGAACAAATTGCAAAGCAAAAAACAATAGAACAGTTAGAAAAAGATGGTGTTATAAAAAGCCAGGGTTTTAGAAACTTTCTTACAACTGCAATACCTTTAGGTGGGTTATCGCCAGAAGAACAGGCACAACAAACGTTTTTTCCTGTAAGAACAGCATTAGCACAATTATTTGGAACATTTGGTGGTCTTACTGGTGCATCACAAGCTATAAGAGCACCTAAAATTGCTCAAGCATCTTATGATGCAGTGCGTAGAGGTACAAAGATTGGAAATTTTCTTACACAAAAAGGTATTAACACTGTAAAAGCAGGAAAGTTTACAGCCAGTGCAACTACTGGTGCTGGTACATTTGGAGCATTTAGAGCCATCGATCAAATAGATGAAGATGCACCCATAGAAGATAAAGCAAAAACGATTGTAGAAGATGCCATATTTGGAGCAGGATTTGGTCTTACAGGCAGTTTAAACAATCCAGCAACACGATCATTGGCTGAAGGAACATTTGGCTTTGTAACCTCTAAATTATTAGAAGGTGCCACAACTCAAGAAGCCTTGCTAAATGGTTTGTTGTTTGCTGGTTTTGGTGTATTAAATAAAAGAAACATGAGCGATGTAGAAAAAGGCATTGCAATTAATGAGTTTAAAAAAGTTGGAGATGATTCTTTTCGCATTATCCAAGATTTACGAAAACAAGCTGGACAGAAACCATTTACAAAGCTACAGGAAAAACAATGGAAAAAAGCCAGAGATGAGTTTTCAGAACGATTTCGCTATGAAAAATACAGCCCAGAACAAGTAAAAGCAGATACAGAAGAATTTATTACCAGATTTTTGCAAACCAATGATCCGAAAGGCAGTATTGCCAGAATTAGACAATTAGGAAATCAAGCAAAAACACAGTCTTTACAAGCAAAAGCAAAAACAAGAAAAGAAGCTGTAGATGTACCAACTACTGGCAAAGCTAATAAAGTAAGCCAGGAGAACGTATTAAGGCTGTCTACAGGCGAACAGTTACGAAGAATGAAAGGTCTTGGTTATACAGAAGATCAATTTGTTCGATTTACAGGAAAACAACGCCAGGATATATTGGATAACAATATTCGTGAGGAAAACTTCGTAACAGAGCAACCTACCCGACCATCGATGCCTGTCCCAGGACCAGCCCCCGATGTAACGCCCTCGACGAAAAAGTCGGATAAATTGGTACCCGAAAAGTTAGAACCAAAACCAAAAGAAGTAAAGCCAGAAGTCAAGCCAACAAAAGGCGAAGCTACAGGGTTAAAAACAGTTACACTAAAACCAAGTGATATAAAGATAGATGAATCCAAGTTTCAGCCCAGAGAAGAATACAATCAGGCTGTTATTGATGATATTGCAAAAAACTTTGATCCAAAAAAATGGGATGAGCCAGTATTGTACCAGGATCCAAAAACAAACGAGTACATTGTTGTATCTGGCCATCATAGGCACAGAGGTGTTGTTAAGGGTGGGTACGGATCTGCTACATACAAAGTATTACCTAAAGGAACAACGATAGATGATGCAATTAATATGTCAGAAGAAGGCAACCTGGCAAGAACCGAGCAATCGTCGTTTGAAAATAGTAAAGTAGTTCGCAGAAGATTTGACAAAGGAACCAGCCTGGTTGATATTGCTAACGCTTTACCAGGACTTACAAAAGCAACATCCAATGCAGGAAAATCCAATGCAGTAAGAAAACTGTTAAATTTATCTTATCTGGATACTAAAGGTAGTTTAAAAAGTAATTACGATTCTGTTAATGAGTTTCCAAAGATACAAAGCACATCTTCATATGTAGGTGGACTACGAAAACAATACGATTGGATGACTGACAAATATGAGGATGATATATTTACTTATTTGTATACAGAAAATGGTATACGCCAGGATGATGCTGATTGGAAACTAAATATAGACAGCACCCTGGAAAAATTAGCTGATATGAAAGAAAGGCCAGGCAGTATTTTAAAACAGCTACGCAAAGATCCATTGCAACCAAAAGAAGGCACATCAGACGAAGTTTTAACACAGATTAAAGATATAAAGAAATCGATAGATAACATAGGTAACCAGCTTACGGATGATAAGTTTTTACAGCGTGAAATTGACCGAATACAGACAGAAAAAGGATTAACCGATGTTGATGCCCTACAAGAAGTAAAACGGGATTTACGGAAGCGTAGGGCCGAACTAAAAACAGAATTAAAAGCCCTGGTAGATGAGTCCAGCAAACCAGATCCAGACCAGGCAACTATGTTTGATGACATTGAGCAGTATAATATGTTTGGTGGCACAGATATACTAAAAGAAGTATCTAAAAAAGACAAGAAAGTATTAGATGAGTTGCATCAAGAATTAGCCAGTATAAACAAAGAACAATTTTTCCTAACCAATCAAGTATCCCAAAACAAGATAAATAAGTTAAAAGCCAGGCAACAACAAAAAGCATTAGATAAAAGGTATGAAAAAACTATAAAGAAGATGCAAAAGATTGATAAGCCTGTAAATGGTGCTACAGCTAAACCAGGGTTTGTGGTTGATTTTAACGAACAAATAAAACTAAATTTACAAAACAAGAAGCAAACGGAATTATTTCGTGAAAAAGCATCCAAAGAAGATAAAGAAAACACAAAAAAACTTACATCCGAAGTTTCCAGACTACGATCTCGGCTCGGGATCACCACTCGTGCTACCAACATTCTGGAGCCCCTTGAAAAAGTCGGTGCAAGTCATTTCATCGGACAAAGAGTCAAATCCCCAGAAGAGTTAGCAGTTCTTGCTCAAGTTGCCAGGGACAGGCGATTTGAAACCTTTTACATACTCTACACCAATAGACAAGCAGATGGAACAGATAAAATAGTTCAATACACTGCTGTATCCAATAAAATGCCTGGATGGGTAAACCCTTTTTATGTTAAAGAATTAGGAGTGTACAGACCAGATTATATGACTGGTTATATGTATGAAGTAATGAGAGATAGTGGTGCAGATGGCTATTATTTGTTACATAATCATCCTTCGTCAGTGCCATATCCAAGTAAAGGAGATTTAAGTTCTACAACAGCGTTTACGGACAATTTACCAGGTTTTCGTGCTCATGTTATTATCAATACAAAAGACTTTGGATATATTTTACCTAATAATAAAAAAAATATTGATGGAACGACTGGATTAAAATATGGTATGTCTCCCCTACAACCAGAAAACCAAATTAAAAAAGATCCGTTATACGACAAGAATTTTGACAAATTAAATATGAAATTGGATGGAGGTCCAGGAAGAATACCAGAGATATTAAAAGACTTTGCAGATAATAAAAATGTTGTATCGGTTTTTGCAACAAATTACAATTTTCAACTAAACGCACTGGTAGACATACCAATAGAAAAATTTTTAAATGTTGGAAAGCAAAGAAATTTTGGGTTTGGTTTGGCAAGGCTAAAAGCACAGATAAGAAAAATTGCCAGAGATTATGGTGGCCAAAGAATATTCTTGGTAACAAATCGTGTAGATGGTTTTCCAGGTGGAGATTATGGTGCATTAGAAAGAGTATTTAGAAAGCTGTATAAAGATAATTTTATTACAGAAGGATTTTTATTTGCTGATTATGCTAAACCAGAATTAGGTCAAAATAGAGTTAGTAATCGTACAGCTACATGGAAAGGTAAATTAGAGTTTGGAGAAAGCACAGCAAAAAGCACCAGGGTAGTTGCAGAATCAAACTACAGAGGGGCACACACTGCACCTTCTGCTGATTATGGTGCTCCTGGACATGATCTAACAGAAATGTATCCTGATGATATATATGGTCCAAACGGAGCCAGGTATTATGGTCATGGTGGATTAGATAAAAAGTTAGATGTAGAAACAATAAAAATTCTTAATACTTTTCGTGGTAAACCAGATAAAATTATTACAATCTATAGAGCAGTTCCAAAAAATGTAAAAGAAATTAATCCAGGTGATTGGGTTACTATTAATAAAAAATATGCACAGTCTCATGGTAAAAGTTGGTTAGATAGCAATTTTACTGTTTTATCCAAAAAAGTTCCTGCCAGGGAAATATATACAGATGGTAACAGTATACATGAGTTCGGTTGGAATCCACAAACAAATGTTTCTCCATCTCAAACAAAATCACCAGAGTTTAAAAAATGGTTTAAAAAGTCTAAAGCAGTAGATGAAAACGGAAAGCCAGAAGTTTTATATCATGGTACAACCCAAAGTTTTGATGTGTTTGACATGAAAAGAGCAATACCTGATGCTGATTTAGGTAAGGGTTTTTATTTTACAAATAACATAGTAGATGTAAACAGAAACTATGGAAATATACAAGGTCCAGATCTACGAAATAAAATTGAAAGAATAGCAGAAAGAAACGATAAATACGGAGAAAGTGACAAAAGTGATAAAAAGATAATTGCAGAAATAGAAAAGAATTTAGCACCTAACGAAGGCAATGTAATGCCTGTTTATCTTTCATTACAAAACCCTGTTGATCTTGGAGAAAAAGGAACATTTATAGAACCAGCATATACATACGATGAAGAATTAGATGAATATATTACCGATGAGGAAAGTATTGCTGTTAAAATTTTAGATGCGATTGGGTTTGCTGACAATATAGAATTTGGAGAATTGCAAAAAATACAAAGTGCTGTTGGTGAATTAATGATGGATGGGATTTATGCCAAAGATTTAATTGATGGTATGAAAAAAATTGATGAAATAGCATATATGGAAGATGACAATGGTGAATTAGTAGGAAATGAATTTATAAGTGATTTATTTGCAGAAGCAGGATTTGATGGTTTTATTGTACCCGATGCAAATAAAAGATTTAATATGGACATGGTTGAAGGCACTACACACTACATTGTATTTAATCCTACTCAAATTAAATCAGCTATTGGAAACAGAGGTACATTTGATCCCGACAGCCCAAGTATTATAGAAGATGACATTCCTGCTATAAAGATAAAGCCACATAAACAATTACAAAAAGAAGCACCTAAAGTACCCAAAAAAGTCTATGACGATGCAAAAGCAAAATCAGTTATGGATCTTGCTAAAGAGCGTACAAAAGAACTTAAAGGACCAGGATTAATCAGTAGAGCATTAACGCCATTATCGACCAGGTTAAGAGTGTTAGCACCAGAATTAAAACGATCTGTACGAAGATTTGAGTTTAATGTAGCTATCAATACAGCCAAAGATCTACAGGTTGCTGAAAACTTTATGAAACAAACAGATAAACTGCGAAGAAAAAATAAACAAGATTACGCAGTATTAGATCTGGCTATGAAAAACAGCGATCTTAATAAAGCAAAAGAGATCCTGGATAAATACGATATGGGTAGCGAGTTTATAAAAGTACGCAATATGCTGGACAATATATATGCTCGTGCTGAAATGGTTGGATACGAGCCTAATTATTTAAGTGATTACTTTCCAAGAAGAATAAAAGATAGCGATGGTCTAATGGGATACCTGGAAGCATCAGACAGCTATGGCGTTATACAAAGCAATATAAAAGCAAAGGAAAAAGAGTTAGGTAGACGATTAGAAAAAGAAGAACGATTAAAACTAATCAATAATTTAATTCGTGGATTCGGTGGCAGATTAGGAATACAAAGACCAGCAAACTTAAAAGAAAGAGAAATCGAATATCTTAACAGTGATCTTAATGAGTTTTACTACGATAGTAACACAGCATTGCATAAGTACATTGTACAAATGAACGAAGCAATAGAAACCAAGCGATTTTTTGGTAAAGGTATGGGGCCACAAGATCCAAACATCCAGGTGGATAATAATGTTGTAGGTGAATACGTTGATAATCTTGTTAATCAAGGCGTTATAAAATCAACACAGCAAGATGAGTTAATTAATCTACTACGCATACGATTTGCCCAGGGCGTTATGGATCCAAGAATGGCAAAAATGCGAAGTGGGTCTTATTTACTTACGATGGGTCAGCTGTCCAGTGCAGTAACCCAGATCGGTGATATGGCCTGGTCTATTTATAGTTCGGGTTTAGCTGATACAGGAAAAGCGTTAGGTAAGTCTATTGTGCGTAAATCAGATTTAACCAGGCAGGATATTGGTATAGAAAAAATTGCCCAAGAGTTTACAGAAACAGATAAAGCATCTAAAATATTAGATACTGTATTTACCCTATCTGGTCTTAAATACATTGATAGTTTAGGTAAAGAAACATTAATCAACTCTACAATCAACAAATACCAAAGACAGGCTAAAAAAGGTAAATTTAGTTCTTCTTTACAGGATAGGTTAGATGAAGCATTTAGCAAAAAAGAATTGCCTAAAGTTATCGAAGATTTAAAATCTGGTAACATAACAGATGATATAAAATATTTAGCCCATTATACGTTATCTGATTTTCAGCCTGTTAGCCTCACAGAAATGCCAGAGTTTTATCTTAATGCACCAAATGGTAGAATTATGTATATGTTAAAAACGTATACTATTAAACAGTTTGATGTTGCAAGAAACGAAGCATTTAAGAAAATGAAAAATGGAAAAACAGCCAAAGAAAAAGCAGAGGGCGTTAGAAGGCTTATTTATCTTGCCAGTGTGCTTATGCTTACGGGTATGACAGCAGATTCTATTAAAAATTATATGTACAATCGAGAACAAGAGTTTGACGAAATGATTGGAGATAATCTGTTAAGACTTGTAGGATTCCAGAAATATTNATTGTGGCATTTTAGACGATATAAAAATGTAGCTTTTACTGCCATCAAAGCGATTGTACCTCCTGTAGGANTATTTAATCCNTTGTATGAATCGTTNATTCGTGATTTAGATAAATTTCAAAGAACCAAACGAAAAGGCGAAGAGTATAAAATACCAGGAGATACTGAAACAATTAAGAATCTTCCTCTTATTGGTAGGCTATATTATAATTACTTTGGTAATGGTGAAAAATTCCATGCAAAGCGTAAAGAAAAAGAACAGAAAAAAGGTAAAAAGAAAAAAAAGAGGCCTACTATATAAAATAAATTTGCCATTGGTTGCTACACCTTTGGAAATTCAGATACTCCTGTTGCCCTGGGAATCATAACCTGGGGCTTTTTTTATCCCCACAGTAAAGAGCATTCTTTAAAAGGAGATTAGCACAAATGGCAAGTGGCTCGTCAATATCAACCGTAAAAGGTTTAGGATCAGCAAACAAAGCAGTTGTACATACAGGTACAGGTACTTTTTCACAACCAAAAGGTATATACATAGGCGTATCTGACGATTATAAGTTTACGTTAGATGGCACAGCAGTAACCTTTAAAAACTGTAATGCTGGTTCTTTTTTACCGATTAGACCAACCAAAGCAACCACCACTGGAGATGCAACTGTAGACAGTGGTGATATTATCTTACTTTATTAATTATGATTCAGTTCGGAGTCAATTTTGCCAGATCTTGTTTACAGGTATTAGAAGGACTTGTAGGTGGCTGGGCTCTTATTGTATCGAATTGGGAGGATTTAGATACTCCCTGGGATGAATTAGACTAAAGGAATATTATGGCAAGTTTATCAGGCGTAAGCGTAGCGAGTAGTTATACCTCGCTTTTAAAATTAAATGGCAACACAGATACATTAGTAGATGGTGATGGCTCTAATGCAATACAAGTAGTAGATGGGGATGGTACAATATCACCACTATTTTTAAATAAAGATAGGTTAGGAATAGGTATTCAACCAGCAACAGCTTTAGATGTTTCTGGTGGTTTAAATTCTGCTCATTCAACTTTTTCTGGTCAAGCTGGTCGAGGTTTGTTAATAGAAACACAATCCACAACAAACAATGATGATACAGTAGTTTTAAATGCTCAAACAAGCACAGGAGAAATAGCATTTGAGACTAATTCAACTGAAAGAATGAGACTGAAATCAGATGGTGAATTAATTGTTACTCCATCTGGTGCAAATTTAGATGTAAGTGGAGCACCAAATGGTTCTTTAAGTTTAGGCTCACCAAGTTCAACATTACAGGCTTCTGTATTAGGAAGAACTACCTCAAATGCTACTGCATTGCATTTATTTGCAAGTGCTACAGATGCGAATACTTTAGGTGATATGAGATTTAATGTAAGGGAAAACAATGATTCTTCCTTTGCTACATTAACAAATCCAGCTTTTAAATTTATACACTATACTACTGATTTAGTCACAATATTACGAGATGGTTCGGTTGGTATAAATACTGACCCAGAAAGTGCTTTGCATTTGAATACAACATCAAGTGGTGGAATAGGTGGTAAATTAATTATTGACAACCAAGCATCTGATGCCGATGGAAATGGTACAGAAATTTCATTTTTTAATGCCGCTGGAGCTTCAGCAAGTGGAGTATCAAGTTCAAGGATTAGGTCGGTTGCTTCTGGGAATACTAATGGTTATTCTCAGTTGCAATTTTGGACATACCATGCAAGTGAAGGTCAAAGGATGACACTTTCAAGTGATGGAAAACTTGGTATTGGAACTACAAGTCCTGACGCTCTTTTAGACCTCACTTCAAGTACAGGCTATGCCAATTTAAGATTAGGTCAGAACAAGACAAATGAATCTGCACAAAGAGCTGGAATATCAGCACAACCATATTTAACAGCAGAAGAACCTACTGCTGGAATGTTTATGTTTATAGATGGTACAGGAAGCACACAAGATACTGCTGATTTACAGTTAGGTGGTGGTCATGGTAGTTTTAATGCAGTAAAACAAATTAAATTTTATACAGCTTCAGATGCGGTAACTACATCTGGTACAGAGGTTATGAGACTTGATGCCAACTCCAGAATTTCACTAAGTAATAATGGTGGTGGTGATAATAATACAATTTTTGGTTATCAAGCTGGTATGAATGTTACAACAAATGGTGATGAAAATACATTTGTAGGTCATACGGCTGGAGTTGAAGTAACTACAGGTGAGGACAATACTGGAATTGGATGGAGAAGTATTTTCGATATTAAAGAAGGTGGTTTTAATACTGCTGTAGGTTCTTCTTCGTTGGGTGGTCAACATGGAAGCACTGCTGATGCAAGTGCAGAAAACGTTGCGATTGGTTACAGTGCAATGGGTGGTAATTTTGATAATTCTGCTACTACAGACCAATGTGTAGCTGTTGGTGCTCTTACTATGAATGGAGCA
>FUFK010042994.1_pt1 | contig 36835 bp, 34 predicted proteins | sample 1021851 | NCBI WGS metagenome assembly FUFK01 (sample SAMEA51879418, study PRJEB19060) | metagenome | reverse complement strand
GGCCAGGGATGGCCAAACTAACAGCGGCCATGGATGGCTTGAGCGGTCCCGGAAGGCACCACCATTGCACCGCGTCTCCGATACGGAGCACCGAACACCGGAAGAGCCAGCGTCTCTGGAACCCTGCCGGGAGCTGCGCTCCCTTTCGCGGGCGGGGCCCGCTCCCACAAGGCACGCTCGCACAAGTCCGGTTCTAGACGCCGCCCTGGACGTCGTCGTTGAGGGGTGGGAGTGGGACATAGTCGCCGGGCTGGCCGGTTTTGCCGGCGGTGACGGNGGCCATGACTTCTTCGCTGTGCAGCATGCCGGCGTTCCAGGTGACCACGTAATCGAGGCTGTCGGCGGTGTTGTGATCGCGGGCGTAGGTGATCATGCGCTTGCAGCCGTGTACCGCCAGCGGTGATTTGCCGGCGATCTCCTTCGCCACTTCCAGGGCCCGTTCCAGGGCCGCTTCCTTGCTCTCCAACACTTCGTTGAAGAGACCGCGACGCTCGCCCTCTTCCGCGCCCATGCGCCGGCCGGTGTAGGCCAGTTCGCGGACGATGCCTTCGGGAAGCAGTTTGCACAGCCGGGGGAAGGTGCCGACGTCGGCGGTGAGGCCCACGTTGATTTCGTAGACGGTGAGGTAGGCGTCGCGGCTGGCGTAGCGCAGGTCGCAGGCGCTGATCAGGTCCACGCCGCCGCCGATGCAGCCGCCGTGCAGCGCGGCGATCACCGGTACGCGGCACGCTTCCAGGGCGCTGAAGGTGTGCTGCATGAGCGCGGTGTTGTGGCGGAAGCGCGCCGCTTTCTGCACCCGGGCGGTGACGTCGGCGGGGTCCGGCGGGGTGCCGAACATGCCCAGGTCGAGGCCGGCGGTGAAGTGCTTGCCGTTGGCGTCGATGACGATGGCGCGGATGTCGCCGCTCGCGTCCAGCGCCCGCACCGCCGCCGGCAGCTCGTTCCAGAAGTCCGCGTTCATCGCATTGAGGCGGTCCGGCCGGTCGAGCGTGATGCGGGCTATATGGCCGTCCGTCGCGACGGTTAGCGTTTTATAACTCATGACGGTTCCTCGTGATTGTCAGCGGCAGGCACCTTGTGCGAGCGGGCCTGCCCGCGAAAGGGTGACTTTAGCCACCCGGCAGGATGCCAGAGACGTTGTTGGCGCTTTTGTCAGGCCTCTCTGGGATCCTGCCGGCAAGCTTTGCTTGCCTTTCGCGGGCTGGGCCCGCTCCCACAAGGCCCGCTCCCACAGCCCGCTCCCACAGCGGGGTCGCTTCTCAACTCTTCTCGTTGAACATGGCGATGCGGCCGCCGTCGACGACCAGGTCGTGGCTGTTGATGAAGCTGCCTTCGTCGCTGGCCAGGAAGACGGCGGCGAAGGCGATGTCGTCGGCCAGGCCGGCGCGGGGCAGCGGCGTGGCTTTGGCCAGGTTGGCTTCGAGCTTTTCCATCTTGCGCTGGTTTTCTTCGTCGCTGAGCGTCTGGGCGCGCTGGGAGCCGCCCCAGAAGATCGGCGTGGCGACGGCGCCGGGGGAGATGGCGTTGACGCGGATGTTGTGCTGGCCCAGGTCGGCGCCGGCCAGGCGGGTCATGTGGGCGACGGCGGCCTTGGCGCCGGAATACAGGTAGCCGCCCTGGTTGAGGCGGTGGCCGGCGATGCTGGCGTTGTTGATGATGCTGCCGCCGCCGCTGTCCTTCATGACGCGGGCGGCGTGCTTGATGCCGAACGCCGGGGCGCCCACCAGCAGGCGCATGATGCGCGCGAATTCGTCTTCGTCGAAGCTGTCCACGGTGGTGCGGTCGCCGGCGCCGGCGTTATTGAACAGGCAGTCCAGGCGGCCGAATTTTTCCACGGTGAAGTCCACCAGGGCGGCGATGTCGTCCTCGCTCATGATGTCGGTGCGCTTGAACACGGCGCGCTCGCCGAGCTCCTTGGCCAGGGCTTCGCCCTTCTCTTCGGAGCGGCCCGCCAGCACCACGGTGGCGCCCTCTTCGATGAAGCGCCGGGCGGTGGCTTCGCCGATGCCACTGGTGGCGCCGGTTATCACGGTAATTTTATTTTCCAAACGATTACTCATCATTGTTCTCCTTAAACTGCGCACCCTGAGGGAGCTTGCCTTGTGGGAGCGGGCCCCGCCCGCGAAAGGGAGCGAAGCTCCCGGCAGGATGCCAGAGAGATGTCTGACGGCAGCACCATCAGCGTCTCTGGGATCCCGCCGGCCGGCAAAGCCGGCCTTTCGCTTGCAAGCAAGCTCCTACAAGGGTTGTCTTAAAACGCTGAGACGCCGCCGTCGACCGCGATGGCCTGCCCGTTCATGTAGGTGTTGGCTGGTGACAGCAGCATCAGCATGACGGCGACGATTTCCTCCGGTTCACCGATGCGTTTCATGGGGCTGCCGGCGGCCATCATCGCCAGCGTCTGGTCCGCTTCGCCACCGGCGGCCAGCCCTTCGCTGCCCTCGAGCATGGGCGTGCGGGTGTAATAGGGGCAGATGGCGTTGATGCGGATGTTCTTGCGGCCGCTCTCCACGGCGGCGGTGCGGGTGAGCCCGATCACCGCGTGCTTGGAGGCGGCGTAGGCGCCGATCTTGGGACCGCCGCCGATGCCGGCCATGGAGCTGGTGTTGACAATGGCGCCGCCACCGCTGGCTTTCATGGCCGGGATCTGGTGCTTCATGCCGAACATCACGCCTTTGACGTTGACGTTCATCTGCTGGTCCAGCAGCTCACCGGTGAGTTCGTGGATGGGAATAAAGCCGTGGGCGATGCCGGCGTTGTTCACCGCCATATCGAGACGCCCGAACTGCTCCACGGCGGTGTCCACCATGGCTTTGCAGTCCGCCTCCGAGGAGACATCGCAGCGGCGCGCCAGGGCGGTGACGCCCTGCCCTTCCAGGTCGGCGGCCAGCTTGTCCAGGGCGTCCATGTTGATGTCGCCCAGCACCAGCCGCGCGCCGCGTTTGCCCAGCTCGGCGGCGAGCAGCTTGCCGAAGCCGCTGGCGGCGCCGGTGATCAGGGCCACCTTGCCGGTGAAATCCAGCATCGGATCCATAACAACCTCCTAAAAGACAGGCGGCTGGCGCCGCCGATACAGGACGCAGGGTTCAGGATGAAGGGATGGCACCGCGGTGTCTCCTGTATCCTGCAACCTGAATCCTGCATCGCGACCGCAGGTCGCTTAAATAGTGAAACCACCGTCGACGACGACACACTCACCGGTGACGTAGCTGGACGCGTCGGACACCAGGTAGAGCACGGTGCCGGCCATTTCCTTGGGTTCCGCGTGGCGGTGCATGGGAATCTGGGCGATGGCGCTTTTGTAGATCTCTTCCTGCTGGAACAGGGCGCCGGCGAACTTGGTCTTGGTGAGACCGGGCAGCAGCGCGTTGACGCGCACGTTGAACTCGGCGCACTCCATGGCGAAGGATTTGGTCATGCTGATCACCGCCGCCTTGGAGATCGAGTAGATGCCCTGCATGTTGCCCGGCGACAGGCCGTTGATGGAGGCGGTGTTGACGATGGCGCCGCCGCCGTTGTCCTTCATCAGTTTGGCGCCGGCCACGGACATGTAGAAGTAGCCGCGCAGGTTCACATCCACGGTCTTGTCGAACGCGGAGACCGGGGTATCCAGGATGTGCCCGAAGTACGGGTTGGCGGCGGCGTTATTGACCAGGATGTCGAGCTTGCCGTGGGTGCTCTTGATGTGCTCGAACACCGCTTCGATCTGCGCCATTTCGCCGATGTGGCAGGCGAAGGCTTCGGCGGAGCCGCCGTCGGCCTTGATGGCGTCGGCGACGATCTGGCAGTCGTCGATTTTGCGGCTGGAGACGATCACGTGGGCGCCCTGCTCGGCGAGCAGCTTGGCGATTTCTTCGCCGATGCCACGGCTGGCGCCGGTGACCAGGGCGATTTTACCGTTCAGATCAAACAATTTCGTGCTCATTCTTTCTCTCCCGAATCAATTGTGTTGTGGGAGCGGGCGGGGCCCGCTCCCACAATTAAGTGTTTCTAAGCGCCGTCGCGGACGATCTGCACGGCCATTTGCGCCAGGGGTTCGACCACCTGGCCCACGGCGGCGGCTTTTTTGCTGGAGGCGTTGCCGTCCTGGGCGCGCTTGGCGACGCCCTGGGCGATGGCCGCCAGGCGGAAAAAGCTGAACGCCAGATAGAATTCCCAGTGGTCGATATGATCGATGCCACGGCGTTCGCAATAGGCTTTGACGTATTCCTGCTCGGTGGGAATGCCCAGTGATCGGCGGTCCTTGCCCTGCAGGCCGGACAGGTTGCCGCCCTCCTGGGGCATGCGCAGCTGCATGCACTGATAGGCGAGATCCGCGAGCGGGTGGCCGAGGGTGGACAGCTCCCAGTCGAGCACCGCGATCACGCGGGGTTCGGTGGGGTGCCACATCATGTTGTCGAGGCGGTAGTCGCCGTGCACCAGGGACACCTGGCCGTCGTCGGCGGGCTGGTTGTTCTCCAGCCACGCCATCAGATCTTCCATGGCCTGGATGTGGTTGATCTCGGAGGCGCGGTACTGCTTGGACCAGCGGCCCATCTGGCGCTCGAAGTAGTTGCCCGGCTTGCCGTAATCGGCGAGGCCCACCGCGTCCACGTCCACGCCGTGCAGCGCCGCCAGCACCCGGTTCATCTCATCGTACATGGCGGTGCGCTGGGCGTTGTCCACTTCCGGAATCGCCGCGTCCCAGAAGATCCGGCCCTGGCAGAATTCCATGATGTAGAACATGGAGCCGACCACGTCGCGGTCCTCGCACAGGTGGTACATGCGCGGCACCGGCACGTCGGTGTTCTGGAGGGCATTCATGACCCGGAATTCCCGGTCCACGGCGTGGGCGGACTTGAGCAGCTTGCCCGGCGGCTGACGGCGCAGCACGTACTCGCCGGAGGCGGCCTTGATGTGGAAGGTGGGGTTGGACTGGCCGCCTTCGAATTTATCGGCGGTGATCGGGCCTTTGAAGCCGGCGACGTTCGCTTCCAGATAGGCCGCGAGGCGCTCGGTATCCAGGGTATCCACCTGGGACATGTCTACCTCCTTTAAAATTGACGACGCTCAAAAGCGACAAAGCAGCCATGGCCGTTGGGGCCACCCCCAAAAACCATGGCTGCGCTCGGTCAACTGTTAACTGTTAACTCTTAACTATTAACTGTCTTCACTCGTATTTCTTGGCCAGATTACGACCCAACTGCATCATATGCACCTGGTCCGGGCCGTCCGCCAGGCGCAGGGTGCGCGCGTAGGCGAAGAAGCCGGCCAGCGGCGTGTCCTGGCTGAGGCCCACGGCGCCGTGGATCTGCATGGCGCGGTCGACCACGTTGAGGGCCATATTGGGCGCCACGATCTTGATCATGGCAATCAGTTCCTTGGCTTCCTTGTTGCCGTAGCGGTCCATGGTGTCGGCCGCTTTCAGGGTCATCAGCCGGGCCTGTTCGATTTCACAGGCGCTCTTGGCGATGTCTTCGCGGCAGGAGCCGTGCTTGATCATCGGCTGGCCGAACACCACGCGCTCGTTGGCGCGCTTGCACATCAGCTCAAGGGCGCGCTGGGCGGCGCCGATCAGACGCATGCAGTGGTGGATACGGCCGGGGCCGAGGCGGCCCTGGGCGATTTCGAAGCCGCGGCCCTCGCCGAGGATGATGTTTTCCTTGGGCACGCGCACGTTGTCGAAGATCACTTCGGCGTGACCTTCCGGGGCGTCCACGGAACCGAGCACCATCATCGGCCGTTTAACGGTCACGCCCGGGGTTTTCATCGGCACCAGAATCTGGGACTGCTGCTGATGGCGGTTGGGGTTGTCCGGGTCGGTCTTGCCCATCACGATCATGATTTCGCAGGATTCGCGCATCGCGCCGCTGATGTAGAACTTGCGGCCGTTGATGACGTAATCGTCGCCGTCACGGGTGATGGAGGTTTCGATGTTGGTGGCGTCGGAGGACGCCACTTCCGGCTCGGTCATCGCGAACGCGGAGCGGATCGTGCCTTCCATCAGCGGCTCGAGCCACTGCTTCTTCTGGGCTTCGTTGCCGTACTTGGCGAGCACTTCCATGTTGCCGGTATCCGGCGCGGAGCAGTTGAAGCACTCGGAGGCGATATGATGGCGGCCCATCTGTTCCGCCAGGGAGGCGTATTCCAGGTTGGTGAGGCCCGGGCTCAGCTCGCCGTGCTCCTTGGGCAGGAACAGGTTCCACAGGCCCTTGGCTTTCGCCTTGGCTTTCAGCTCGTCCAGGATCGGCGGCGTCTTCCAGGGGTTCTGCTCGAGCTGCTCGTGGTAGGTGTGCTCGGCGGGCACCACTTCATTGTCGATGAAGGTGCGTACCTGGTTGATCAGGTCCTGGGTCTTTTCTGAATGTTCGAAATCCATGCTGCTCTCCTCTTGAATAAGCCGGCCTTTGTGATTCGGCCTCTCTGGTCCGTTCTAGCTGTATCTCACTTAGCTATAAGTAATGGCGTCGCCGCGGTCTTCCTGGTCCAGATGCGGAACCTGGTTGAAAATGGAAAGGCGGTACACGTTCTTGTTGAAGAAACCCTGGGTTACCCCGGTGTTGCGAATCTGCAGGTTGAGCTCCACCACGGTGTCGTCGGCGGTGTTGAGCATGTGCCGCATCCACATGGCGATGGCGCCGCCGGAGCTGACCACCAGCACCCGGTCGCGGTCGGCGTACTGTTCCTGGATGTGCGCCATGGCGCCGGCCACCCGGTCGCAGAAGCCCTGCCAGCTTTCCGGCAGGTTGCCTTCCAGACGGCCGGCCTGCCAACGCTGCATGGCTTTCTTGAGCACGCGGTAAAAGGCGGCCATGGAGGCGCCCTCCGGCGGCGCTTCCTCGGGGTGGGCGCTCAGGAAGGCGTCGACGATGGCGTGGAAGTCGAATTCGTTGAGCCCGGGCTGCAGGTCGGCGGGCAGTGCGCTGCCGAGCCCTTCCTGGATGCCCTCGCCGGTCTCCACGTGGCGCACCAGGTCGCCGGTCACCAGGGCGTCAAAGGCCAGGCCGCGCTCACGGTAATACTCGCCAAGCCAGCGCGCCTGCTGGTGTCCCAGCTGGGAGAGCTTGTCGTAGTTGGCGGCGCCGAAGGACGCCTGACCGTGACGGATAAGGTGGAACTGGGCCATGGTGTCGCCTGTGTGAGTTGCAATGAAGACAGCCTAGAACAGCCCGCTTAGTTAGTGAAATTGATATTTTGAATCCTGCCCGATAAATCCGGTGCATATATCAGGCAGCGCCATGGCGCTTGCTTTGCGAAACAGAATTCCGATATTTTGACTGGCTATTTGGCGAGAGACGGGAGAAGACCATGAGCGCCCTGGCACTGCAAAGCGGCTATGTCCGCGTTACCGAGCACGGCAAATTACTGGAAGTGACCCTGGACCGGGCCGACAAGCTCAACGCCCTGAGCGGCGAGATGTACCGGGATATCAGCCGCGCCGTGGACCACTACCGGGACCGGGACGACCTCACCGCCCTGCTGCTGGACGCCGAGGGCCGCGCCTTCACCGCCGGCAACGACATCGGCGACTTCCTGAACGCGGATCCGGCGTCGCGCAAGGACGGCAAGCAGAGCCCGGCCATGGATCTGGTGCACCGGCTGATCGAGCTGGACAAGCCGGTGATCGCGGCGGTGCACGGCAACGCCACCGGCATCGGCACCACCCTGCTGCTGCACTGCGATCTGGTGATCGCGGCGGACAGCGCCCGTTTCTACACCGCCTTCATCAACCTGGGCCTGGTGCCGGAAGCCGGCTCCAGCCTGATTCTGCCGGCCCTGCTGGGGCGCCAGAACGCCAACCGCCTGCTGCTCGCCGGCGACACCCTGACCGCCGACGAGGCGGAGCGGATGGGTCTGGTGGCCTACCGGTGCGGCGACGACGAGCTGCGCGACAAGGCGCTGGAGCTGGGCGCGAAACTGGCCGCCAAGCCGCCGCAGGCGCTGCGGTACACCAAGCAGCTCACCCGCCACGGCGCCGACGCCATCCGCGAGCAGATCAAGAAGGAATCGGTGCTGTTCGTGGAGCGCATGTTCAGCGACGAAACCCGCGCCATCTTCGACAAATTTCTCAATAAAAAATAGCGGCGGTCAGGCGACCAGCCCGCGCAGGGCCACCGTGACGACGCCGTCCACCAGCCGCTCGCGGCTGCCGGTGGCGTCGTCGTAGCGGGGGTGGTACCAGTTGATCACCGAGTTGAGCGCGCCGAGCACCGGTTTGATGGCGATGCGCGGGTCGGTGGCGTCCAGGTCGCCCTCGTCGATGCCCTGGTTGAGGACCTTCAAAAACACCTGCTCGTAGCGGCGGCGCCGGTCCTGCAGCTGCATCAGCCGCTGGCGCTGGGCCTCGGTGGTGCTCACCCGCAGGTGCATCTGCACCCCTTCCACCACGGCGCGCTGGTAGTGCTGGGTCTCGATCAGGGTTTCCACGTGGCGGCGGGCCATGCCGTGCAGCCGCTCCAGGGCCGGGGCGCGGCGCCGCACTTCCGGGTCCACGGCCTGCACCAGGGCGTCCATGGCGCGCTGGTGGATCTCGAAGAACAGGTCCGATTTGGAATCGAAGTAGTGGTAGATCATGCCCTTGGTGGCACCCAGCCGGCGGGCGATATCGTCGATGCTGGTGGCCTTGAAGCCGTGCTCCATAAAGCAGCGCGCCGAGGCGTCCAGGATGGTGTCCCTGGGGCTGTGCTCCAGGTCGGCGGAGGGGGGTGCCATGGTCGGTGCCGCGGAAACAGACATGAAATCATCCTGACGAATTTTCCCGAAAGCACAATAGTGCCACTTATTTCACAAGGGACCATTGACCCTTTTCACCGCCGCGCTGGTCACTGATGACACAACTGCCGCTAACCATGCCGTTTTTGACCCTGGACGCCCCGGAGCGGGGCCAACATACTTCGGTCACACTCAAATAAATGAAAAGCAATTTCATAACAGCTTCCCAAGCGCCACGCCGCCCCCGGCGGTCGGCCGCCGAGGGAGGCGCTCGAGGAGGAGAGCGATGTCGGATCTCGAACAGTTCCGCGCGGAAACCCGGGCCTGGCTGGAGGCGAACTGCCCCGAGGAAATGCGCCAGCCCCTGAAGAGCCAGGCGGACCACTGCTGGGGCGGCCGTAAATGGCAGTTCCAGTCGGAGGCGCAGAAAGTCTGGATGGAGCGCATGGCCGACAAGGGCTGGACCGCGCCGCAGTGGCCCAAGGAGTACGGCGGCGGCGGCCTGAGCCCGGAAGAGGCGGAAGTGCTGGCCGAAGAAATGAAGCGCATCAACGCGCGTACGCCGGTGAGCAACTTCGGTTTCTGGATGCTGGGCCCGGCGCTGCTGAAATTCGGCAGCGAAGAACTCAAGCGCCAGCACCTGCCGCCGATCTGTCGGGGCGAGATCCGCTGGTGCCAGGGCTACTCCGAGCCCAACGCCGGCTCCGACCTGGCCAGCCTGCAGACCCGCGCCGAGGACAAGGGCGACCACTTCCTGGTCAACGGCCAGAAGATCTGGACCTCCTACGCGGACAAGGCGGACTGGATTTTCTGTCTGGTGCGCACCGACCCCAACGCCAGCAAGCACAACGGCATCTCCTTCGCCCTGTTCGATATGGAGAGCGAAGGCGTCAGCACCCGCCCCATCGAGCTGATCTCCGGTGAGTCACCGTTCTGCGAAACCTTCTTCGACGACGTCAAAGTCGACAAGAACCAGATCGTCGGCGAGCTGAACCGTGGCTGGGACGTGGCCAAGTACCTGCTCACCCACGAGCGCAACAACATCGGCGGCGAACCGCCGGGCTTCCTCAAGGGCCGCGCCCTGGGCCCGCTGGCCGCGGAGCACGTGGGCACCGAGCACGGCAAGCTGGCGGACGGCGCCCTGCGCGCCGACATCGCGCGGCTGGAAATCGACCAGATGGCGTTCCAGGCGCTGGTGGGCAAGATCCGCGAAGAAGCGGAAGCCGGCCAGGGCGTGGGCGCCCAGTCCGCGGTGCTCAAGTACTACGGCACCGAGCTCAACAAGCGCCGCTACGAAGTGATGATGGACGCCCTGGGCGCCGAAGGCCTGGAGTGGGAAAGCGAGCGCACCATGGGCGGTCTGTACGCCCGCGAGTGGCTCCGTTCCAAGGGCAATTCCATCGAAGGCGGCACCTCCGAGGTGATGCTGGGGATTGTTTCCAAACGCCTGCTGGGCCTGCCGGACGCATAAGGAGTCGACGCTGATGAAACTTAACGACGAACAACAGATGTTGCAGGATTCCGTGGCGCGGCTGATGGCCGACAAGGGCCCGGTCTCCCACCTGCGCGAACTGCGCGACCGTAACGACGAGAAAGGCTACGACGAGCCGCTGTGGCAGGCCATGGTGGAAGCCGGCCTGACCGGCATCCTGGTGCCCGAGGAGCACGGCGGCATCGGCTTCGGCCTGGTGGGCGCCGGCCTGGTGGCCCGCGAGATCGGCCGTAACCTGTCGGTGACCCCGTTCCTGTCCACCGCGGTGCTGGGCGCCACCGCCCTGGCCACCGGCGGCAGCGCCGAGCAGCAGCAGAAGTGGCTGCCGGCGATCGCCGAGGGCAGCGTGATCACCGCCCTGGCGGTGGACGACGGCGCCAAGCACCGTCCGGAAGCGATCAAGACCGAAGCCAAGGCGGCCGGTGACGGCGTCACCCTGAGCGGCGGCAAACTGCTGGTGCTGGACGCCCACGTGGCGGACCTGCTGCTGGTGGCGGCCCGCCAGGGCGACGACACGGCGCTGTTCCTGGTGGACCCCAAGGCCCAGGGCGTGAGCATCGAGCGCACCCGCATGGTGGATGACCGCAACGCCGCCCGGGTGACCCTGGAGAACGTCGCCGCCGAACCGATGGCGGACGGCGCCGCCGCCCTGGCCGCCGCCCTGCGCGCCGGCCGCGCGGTGCTGGCCGCGGAACTGTCCGGCCTGGCCCGGGAAGCGTTCGAGCGCACCCTGCAGTACCTCAAGGAGCGCAAGCAGTTCGGCCGCCTGATCGGCACTTTCCAGGCGCTGCAGCACCGCGCCGCGCAGCTGATGGGCGAAGTGTCCATGAGCGACGCCCTGGCGATGCAGGCGCTGGACGCCTGCGACCGCAACGCCGACGACGCCGAGGTTCAGGTGCTGGCCGCCAAGGCCAAGGCCGCCCGGGTGGCGCTGCTGGCCGGTCAGGAAGCGGTGCAGATGCACGGCGGCATCGGCATGACCGATGAATTCGACATCGGCTTTTTCCTCAAGCGCGCCCGCGCCGGCGGTGAAACCCTGGGCGACGCCAATTACTGCGCGGACCGTTTCGCTGCTCTGCGCGATTACTGAGAGGGAGATTTTATAATGTCCAATAACAAGCTCAGCGTGGACGAACTGAAAGCCAAGATGGACCAGGATCTGGGCACGTCCCGCTGGTTCCCGGTGACCCAGGAACGCATCGATCAGTTCGCCGACCTCACCGAGGACCCGCAGTGGATTCACATCGATCCGGAGCGGGCCGCCAAGGAAACGCCGTTCGGCGGCACCATCGCCCACGGTTTCCTGAGCCTGTCGCTGCTGTCCGCCATGGCCATGGACGTGGTCCCCGGCGTGCAGGGCACGGTGATGGGTATCAACTACGGCTTCGACAAGGTGCGCTTCCTCAACCCGGTGCGTTCCGGCTCCCAGGTGCGCGGCCACTTCAAGCTGGCCGGCGTGGAGCCGCGCGGCGACAATCAGTTGCTGATCCGCTACGCCATTTCGGTGGAAATCGACGGAGTCGACAAGCCGGCCATCGCCTGTGAATGGCTGAGCCTGATTGTTTTGGGATAACACCAGCTACCGGCTTCGGGCTTCAAGCCGCAAGCGGCGCCATGCCTGCTTGTGGCTTGCCGCTTGTCGCTTGTGGCTCTCCAACGGAGAGATTTTATGAGTATTAATTTCGAGGGCCGGGTGGCGATCGTCACCGGCGCCGCCAACGGCCTGGGTAAATCCCACGCGCTGTCGCTGGCGAAATTGGGTGCCAAGGTGGTGGTCAATGATTTCGGCGGCGCCCGCGACGGCACCGGCGGTTCCAGCGAAGCGGCGGAGAAAGTGGTCGAAGAGATCAAGGCCGCCGGCGGTGAAGCGATCGCCAACGGCGCCGACGTGTCCAGCGAGGAGCAGGTCGGCGCCATGGTCCAGCAGACCCTGGACCAGTGGGGTCGCATCGACATCCTGGTGAACAACGCCGGCATCCTGCGCGACAAGAGCTTCGCCAAGATGGAGATGTCGGACTGGGACAAAGTGGTGGCGGTGCATCTGACCGGCTCCGCGATCTGCACCCGGGCGGTGTGGCCGGTGATGCGCGAGCAGAAGTACGGCCGCGTGATCATGACCACCTCCACCTCCGGGCTGTACGGCAACTTCGGTCAGGCCAACTACGGCGCCGCCAAAATGGGCGTCGCCGGCCTGATGAACACGCTCTGCCTGGAAGGCGAGAAGTACGACATCAAGGTAAACTGTGTGGCGCCCACCGCGGCCACGCGCATGACCGAGGACCTGATGCCCAAGGAAGTGCTGGCCCTGCTGGAGCCGGAAGCGATTACCCCGGCGGTGTTGTTCCTGGCCAGCGACCAGGCGCCCAACCAGCGCATCGTGCTGGCCGGCGCCGGCTGTTACGCCATGGTGCGGCTGATGGAAAGCGACGGCATTTACCTCAACGAGGAAGAGCGCACGCCGGACGCCATCGCCGCTCAGTTCGAGCAACTGGGCGACATGGGCAACGCCCGTGAGATGAGCAACGGCGGCGAGCACGTCACCAAGATTCTGACCAAGGCCGCTCAGGCCAAAGGCATCAAGCTGGGCTGATCGGCGATTTCCGGTCAGACCCGCACAAAGATTACCGACTTAAAGAGGTTCATCATGAGAGAAGCAGTCATCGTTTCCACCGCCCGTACCCCCATCGGCAAGGCCTACCGGGGCGCGTTCAACGACACCCAGGCCCAGGAGCTGGGCGGTCACGTGATCAAGCACGCCGTGGAGCGCGCCAAGATCGACCCGGAGAGCATCCAGGACGTGATCATGGGCGCCGCCCTGCAGCAGGGCTCCACCAGCGGCAACGTGGCGCGTCAGGCCGCCCTGCGCGGCGGCCTGCCCACTTCCGTGGCCGGCATGACCATTGACCGCCAGTGCGCGTCCGGCCTGATGGCCATCGCCACCGCCGCCAAGGAGATCGTGGTCGACAACATGGACGTGGCGGTCGCCGGCGGCCTGGAGTCCATCTCCCTGGTGCAGAACGACAAGATGAACACCTTCCGCGCCCGTGATCCGTGGCTCAAGGAGCACCGCCCGGACATCTACATGAGCATGCTGGAAACCGCTGAAGTGGTCGCCGACCGCTACAACGTGTCCCGCGACGCCCAGGACGAGTACGCGTTCCAGTCGCAGATGCGCACCGCCAAGGCCCAGCAGGAAGGCAAGTTCGACGACGAGATCGTGCCCCTGACCACCAACATGAAGGTGATGAACAAAGAGACCAAGGAAATTTCCGACAAGGAAGTGACCCTGGCCAAGGACGAGGGCAACCGTCCCGAGACCACCCTGGAAGGCCTGCAGAGCCTGAAGCCGGTGTTCAAGGACGGCCTCAACATTCAGGAAGGCAAGTTCATCACCGCCGGTAACGCCTCCCAGCTGTCCGACGGCGCCAGCGCCTGCGTGCTGATGGAAGCCAAGGAAGCCGAGCGTCTCGGCCTGCAGCCCCTGGGCGCCTACCGCGGCATGGCGGTGGCCGGCTGTGACCCGGACGAGATGGGTATCGGTCCGGTGTTCGCGGTGCCGAAGCTGCTCAAGCGTTTCGGTCTGACCATCGACGACATCGGTCTGTGGGAGCTGAACGAAGCGTTCGCCAGCCAGTGCCTGTACAGCCGTGACAAGCTGGGCATCGACCCGGACAAGTACAACGTCAACGGCGGCGCGATCTCCATCGGCCACCCGTACGGCATGTCCGGCGCGCGCATGACCGGTCACGCGCTGATCGAAGGCAAGCGCCGCGGCGTTAAGTACGTGGTGGTGACCATGTGCGTGGGCGGCGGCATCGGCGCTGCCGGGCTGTTCGAAGTATTCTGAACCGCCCCTGGGCAGCACCCATGAAAAAGCCCGGCTCGAAGCCGGGCTTTTTTTTGTGCGCCTTTTGGTGCGAGTTGCCGATCAGCCCTGTTTCGGGCGACGCATCTTGCAGGTGGTGGGCAGGCTCACGTCCTCGCGGCTGATTTCCGCGATCTTGTGGAAGTTGAAATCGGTGCCTTCGGCGCCGTATTCCATGTCGTCCTTGAGCACCGAGATGAACAGCGGCAGCTGCATCTGGTGGTCGGACTTGCGCATTAACACTTCACCGGTGGTGGTCTCCAGGGTCATATCCTCCATGGCGAAGGCGACTTTCACCGGATCGGTGCTGCCGGCCTTCTCGGCGGCCTTGTCGATCATGTCGAGCATGGTGGTCAGACGCAGCCAGTAGTAGTCCCAGCCGGTCTCTTCGTACATGGCGACCTGCTGCTCGGCCATTTCCGGCTTGTCGAAATCACCGTAGTACTCGTTGACCTGGTAGATACGATCCACGCCGGCTTCGCCGACCTGGGTGACCACACCGGCCATGGCGCCGTAGTAGGTCAGGAACGGCATGTCGAGGCCGTAATCGGCGGCCGCTTTCACCAGCAGGGTGATGTCCTGGCCCCAGTTACCGGTGATCACGGCGTCCGCGCCGGAAGACTGGATCTTGGAGACGTAGGGGGTGAAGTCCTTCACCTTGGCGAGCGGATGGAAGTCCTGACCGACGATCTCGATGTCCGGACGCTTTTCCTTGAGCATCTTGGTGGCGGCTTCCGCGACCGCGCGGCCGAAGCTGTAGTCCTGGTTGATCAGGTAGACCTTCTTGATGTCGTCACGGCCTTCGATCCAGCTGGTCATGGCGTTCATCTTCATGTCCACGTGGGCGTCGAAGCGGAAGTGCCAGAACGAACAGCGCTCGTTGGTGAACGCCGGGTCCACCGCCGCCATGTTCAGGTAGAGCACCTCGTCACCCGGGTTACGGGCGTTGTGCTTGTTGACCGCGGCGAGAATCGCGGAACCCACGGAGGACCCCATGCCCTGGGTCACGTAGCGGATGCCGTCATCGATGGCCTTCTGCAACTGCACCAGGCTCTCTTGCGGGTTCACCTTGTTGTCGAGACCGACGATCTCAAGCTTGTCGCCGTTGATACCGCCGTTGGCGTTGATTTTTTCGGCGTGGAAATTGAGATGGTCCAGAGCGGACTGCCCGGCGGCGGCCATGGGGCCGGTGAGCGGGTCGATCAGCGCGATGCGGACGGTATCCGCGCTGGCGGTGCCAACCAGCAGGGCGGCCGCGGCAACCATCGAAAGCAGGGGTTTCAACATGAAAGCTCTCCTCGTTGTTGTTCTGTCACCGGTATTACCGGCTGTTCATTGTCGTTATTACCGCTTTAACTGTCGGGCCAGTATCGGCGGCTGAGTGGTGCTCGGACGTGAAGGGTAATTACGCTCTCTTCACTTTTGGTTTTCAGGAAATTTCAGTATGAGCGGACGATGTTTCGACTGTCCAGTCGACATTTGTAACCTCTATAAATATAGGCGCCGCAGCATTTGGTAATAATAGTACTAAGGTCGTAATTTTATTATTTTCGGCGCCGTCGAATGTGCAAAAAAAAAAGCCCGCCGAAGCGGGCCAGCCCATTGACGATGGAACACAAACAAAACCGAATCAGACTTCCAGCCACTCGCGGCGCACCGCTTCGTCGGCGCGCAGTTCCTGCGGCGTGCCTTCAAACACGATCTGACCGTGGCCCATGACCAGCACGCGGTGGGAGATATCCATGGCGATGGAGAGCTTCTGCTCCACCAGCAGAATGGAGACACCGGCCTTGGCGATTTCGGAGATCAAATCGCCGATCTGCTTGACGATCAACGGCGCCAGACCTTCGGTGGGCTCGTCGATCATGATCAGTTCCGGATCCCCCATCAGGGTACGGCTGATGGTGAGCATCTGTTTTTCGCCGCCGGACAGCACGCCCGCCGGGGCGTCGGCGCGCTGGGCCAGGTTGGGGAACATGTCGAGCATCTGCTCGGCGCGCCATTTACCCGGCTTGCGCGGGTTCTTGACCCCCAGCTCCAGGTTCTGGCGCACCGTCAGGGTCGGGAAAATATCCCGGTTCTCGGGTACATAGCCGAGGCCCAGACGGGCGATCTTATGGTTGGGCAGACCGGCGATTTCATTGCCGCGAAAGCGGATGGAACCGTGCGGCGCCACTTCCCCCATGATCGATTTCACGGTGGTGGAGCGCCCCACCCCATTGCGCCCCAGCAGCGACACCACTTCGCCTTCTTCGAGCGAAAAGTTGACGCCGTGGAGAATGTGGCTTTTGCCGTAATAGGCGTTCAGATCCCGGACTTCGAGCATCATGCGGCCTCCTCGCCCAGATACGCCTCTTTGACGCGCGGGTCGTTGCGGATTTCTTCCGGTGTGCCGGTGGCGACGATCTTGCCGTACACCAGCACCGAAATACGGTCGGCCAGTTCGAACACCACACCCATGTCGTGCTCGACGATCATCAGGGTGCGGCCCTGGGCGACCTGACGGATCAGGCTGATGGCCTGGGCGGTTTCGGTGTTACTCATGCCGGCGGTGGGTTCGTCGAGAATCACCACCTCGGCGCCGCAGGCGATGGTCATGCCGATCTCCAGCGCGCGCTGGCTGGCGTAGGGCAAGGCCCCCGCCGGCACATCGCGCAGTGCCTGCAGGCCGATCATTTCCAGCACTTCCTCGGCGCGCTCGTTGGCGGCCTTGATCTTGCTGGCCGGGCGCCAGAACACATAGCCGGCGCCGGCGGTCTTGAAGCAGGCGCAGCGCAGGTTCTCGAACACGGACAGGTTCACGAACACGTTACTGACCTGGAAGGACCGGGACAGGCCGCGCTGCTGAATCTTCTCCGGCGTGAGGCCGTCGATGCGCTCGCCGTTCAGCCGGATCTCGCCGCCACTGGGGGCGAAGGCGCCGGAGAGCAGATTGAAGAAGGTGGATTTACCGGCCCCGTTGGGGCCGATCACGGCGTGTATCTCGCCTTTTTCCACTTCCAGGTCGACGCCGCAAATCACTTCGGCGAGACCGAAGCTCTTGGTCAGGTTTTGAATAGACAAGGCGCTCATGCGTTGTCCTCCCGAAGCTTTTTAGTCACGCGCATTATCGCCACACCGGCAGCGAACAGAATCAGTGCCCAGACCCAGCTCATCACCTCGCCGGCCACGAAATTAAGGCCGAAGAACTGGGCGAACTGGTCGTCGCCGTGGCGCCACTGGAACAACAGCTCGATGAGCAGAATCAGCCCCAGACTGATCAGGATCACCGCCACCGCGCCGGCCAGCCAGCCGGGCAAGCGCTTGGCCAGGGAGCCCTCGCGAAGCGCGACACGGATCTGCTCGATACCACCGCCGAGGCCGCGCGGCGCGAACATCACGATCGCCAGGAACACCAGGCCCACATAGAGGATCGAGGCTTCGGTGTAATCGCTGAGCATGGAGTTCATCAGCGACACCACGATGGCGCCGACGATGGGGCCGTAGAACACGCCCAGCCCGCCCACGGCGGCCATCAGCAGTGCCAGGCCGGACGGAATCAGACCGAGCGCTTCCGGGGTGATGATCTCGTAGTTAACCGCCGCCATGCCGCCGGCAAGACCGCCGAAAGAACCGGAGGCGATAAAGATCATGAAACGGATGTTGCGCGGCGGATAGCCGATGAACTGCAGACGGTCCGGGTTATCACGCACGGCGTTGGACATACGGCCCAGCGGCGTGCGGGTGAAGGCCCACATGGCGAACACCGCCAGGAAGGTCCAGAACGCCATGAACCAGTACACGTCGGTGGCCTGGGCCAGTTCCAGGCCGAACCACTGCGGGCCGACCATGCGGTTGCCGTAGATGCCGGCTTCGCCGCCGAACACGGACGGGAACATCTGGCCGGCGGCGGCCACCATCTCACCCAGACCCAGGGTGATCATGGCGAAGGCGGTACCGGCGCGGCGACAGAACGGCCAGCCGATAATCAGCGCCACCAGGCCGCCGGCGATCATCCCCACCAGGGGCATGCTGACCACCGGAACATGCGACCAGAAGCCTTCGCCGGCGTAGGACGCCTCGTCGATGGCGTTCATGGCGTGCATGGCCGCGTAGCTGCCGAGGCCGAAGAACACCGCGTGGCCGAAGGAGAGCATGCCCCCCTGACCGAGCAGCATGTTATAGGACAGAGCGAACACGATATTGATGGCGATCACGTTCATCAGCGTGAAGGCGGTGCCGCTCTCGAGAACAAAAGGCAGAATCAGGAGCACGGCCGCGCTGATCAACCAGGGCGATAGAGCGCGCCAGGAGAAACGATTCTGCCGCGGTGCGACTGCGGTAATGTCGTTCATGGCTCAAGCTCTCCCATCAGGCCACGGGGGCGGAAAATCAGGATCAGCACCAGCAGGATAAACGGCGTCATCGGCGCCAGGCTGGCCAGGGTGATCCCGGTCACCTCACCATAGGGGTCCACGTTCATGCCGAAAGCGTTAAGGATGTCGGCGATGGAGGCGTCGATGGCGACGAAGAACGTCTGAATCAGGCCGATCAACAGGGAGGCGTAGAAGGCGCCGAGCAGCGAGCCCATGCCGCCGACCACCACCACCACGAACACGATCGGGCCGAGCGTCACCGCCATGCCCGGCTCGGTGGCCAGCAGCGGGCCGCCGATCACACCGGCCAGACCGGCCAGCGCACAGCCGAAACCGAACACGCCCATGAACAGACGCGGCACGTTATGGCCCAGGTGGCCGACCATGTTGCCGTGGGTCAGCGCGGCGCGGATCATCATGCCGACACGGGTTTTCTTGAGNAGGAACCAGAGCGCGATAAACATGAACACGGCGATCAGGATCACCACGCCGCGGAAAATCGAATAGTCGGTACCGAACAGGGTNAACAGCGGCTCGCGCATGTAATCGGGCTCGCGATAGGCCACCGCCACGGTGCCCCAGATCAGCTGCACCAGCTCGTCAATCACATAGGCCAGGCCGAAGGTGAACAGCAGCTCGGCCACGTGGCCGTTTTCGTGTACACGGCGCAGGCCGAATTTTTCCACCATGGCGCCGAGNCCGCCGACCAGAATCGGGGCGAGCAGCAGAGCCGGCCAGAAGCCGATCTCCATGCCCATGGTGTAGGCGAAATAGGCACCCAGCATATAGAAGCTGGCATGGGCAAAGTTCAACACACCCATCATCGAGAAGATGAGGGTAAGACCACTGGACAGCATGAACAGCAAAAGGCCGTATAAAATACCGTTCAGCGTCGAAAAAATAACAATTTCGAGCATGACGAGGCTCCCGGAACAGCGGCTCACGCCGCTGTTCCTACTACTTAGTCACTGGAGTTACAGAATGGCGCCNTTTACTTGGGGCGACGCATCCGGCAGGTGGTGGGCAAGCTCACGGCTTCCCGGTCGATACGCGCCACCTTCTTGAAGTTGTAGTCGGTGCCTTCCGCGCCGTACTTCATGTTGTCCTTCATCACGGAGATGAACATCGGCAGCTGGATCTGGTGATCCTCGGCACGCATGACCACTTCACCGGTGGTGGTTTCAAGTTCCATGCCTTCCATCGCCTTGGCGACGTCGACCGGATCGGTGCTCTTGGCCTGGTCGGAGGCTTTCTTGAGCATGTCGAGCATGGTGCTCAGACGCAGGTAGTAGAAGTCCCACTCGGCCTGTTCGTAGAGCTCGGTCTGACGCTTGGCCATCTCCGGGTCCTCGAACTCACCGTAGTACTCGTTGATCTGGTAGATACGATCCACGCCCTTGTCGCCCAGCTGGGTGACCACGCCGGAGCTGGCGCCGTAGTAGGTGTAGAACGGAGCTTCCAGGCCGAACTCGGCGGCCGCTTTCACCAGCAGGGTGATGTCCTGACCCCAGTTACCGGTGATCACCGCGTCGGCGCCGGAGGACTGGATCTTGGACACGTACGGGGTGAAGTCCTTCACTTTCGCCAGCGGGTGGAAATCGTTACCCACGATCTCGATATCCGGGCGCTTCTCTTTCAGCATTTCCCGGGCCGCCTTGGAAACCGCCTGGCCGAAGCTGTAGTCCTGGTTGATCAGGTACACCTTCTTGATGTCTTCGTTGTCGGCGATGTAGTCGGTCAACGCGTTCATTTTCATGTCGGCGTTGGCGTCGAAGCGGAAGTGCCAGTAGGAGCAGCGCTCGTTGGTGAACGCCGGGTCCACNGCNGCGTAGTTCAGATACAGCACCTCGTCGCCGGGGTTGCGCTGGTTGTGCTTCTCGATGGCGGAGATCAAGGCGGAGGCCACGGAAGAGCCGTTGCCCTGGGTNACATAGCGAATGCCNTCNTCGATCGCCTTCTGCANCTGCACCAGGCTTTCCTGCGGGTTCACTTTGTTGTCCAGGCCGACGATTTCCAGCTCCTGGCCGTTAAGGCCGCCATTGGCGTTGATGCGCTTGGCTTCGTACTTGAGGTGCTCGAACGCGGGCTGGCCGGCGGCGGCCATGGGCCCGGTAAGGGGATCGATCAGGGCGAGTTTCACTGTCTCGGCGCTGGCGGTACCTACCAGCAGCAGCGAGGCGGCGAGAAAGGTGAAAATGGGTTTCAACATGACGCTCTCCACGGTTGTTGTTTTTCTGCCGACTGCTCGGCATCTCGTTGTCGTACCCGGCAACACTGCCCGGTACGCAACAATCTTTTTTGTTTACTGTGCTTTTTTATGCATNTTCCCGGCGCCGTTTTTCGGTCCCATCGACGCTCTTCTGGCGAACTACATACTTGGTAGTATGTGCGCACAAAAATATTTCTGTCCAGCCTGCGTATTTAACTTTTTCAGGCCTTCGGTCGCGTTTCAATAGGTCAACAAAGCTATCCTATGTGCGGCTGAAAGCCACTGAATTCAGTGCTTTGAGCATGAACGGAATAAAACCGGCGGACAATCCCCCGGCGCGTGCCGCCGCTCCACGGCCGCAAAAAAAAGCGCGGTGATGGCCGAATACGCCCCGTACACGGTGATTAACGTCCAAAGCGACGAAACAATTTCACACAGTTTGTGCCACCGCGTGGTCAGCGGCTCCATCGGACGGCCCGGGCGCTCTATTAATTCACGCCTTTTGTTTCCCTTTTCCCGAAAATAATCGTCGCTTTTCCGGTGTTACTGTTACCTCAAGTAACACCNCCNCNGGCGCGCCGTTAACGTCGCCTTGACCACCCTGGTCCCGCCCGGTATGAATTGCACGGCCTTATTTCAAAACAAGCGTTCAAAATAACTATCGCGCTCGGGAGAACTTTAGATGCTGAAAGGGCTGATGATGGAGGCGCCGCTGTCGTTGATCGACGTGCTGGATTANGGCGCCCGCATTCACCGCAAGGCGGAAATCGTATCGGTCACGGTCGAGGGCGGCCTGCACCGCCAGAGCTACGCACAAACCCTGNAGCGGGTGGCGCGGCTGGCCCACGGCCTGGTGGCGTTGGGCGTGAAGCCCGGCGACCGGGTCGCCACCCTGGCCTGGAACGGCTACCGCCACCTGGAGCTGTATTACGCCATCGCCGGTATCGGCGCGGTCTGCCACACCATTAATCCGCGCCTGCCGGCGGAGCAGATGGCTTATATCGTCAATCACGCGGACGACAGCCTGCTGTTCTTCGACACCACCTTCGCGCCGCTGGTGTCCGGCCTGCGGGACCAGTTCCCGGAGCACACCCGCTATGTGGCCATGACCGACCGCNCTCATATGCCCGACGGCCAGGACCTGCTCTGCTACGAGGACCTGCTGGAGGGACAGCCGGACCACTACGACTGGCCGGAACTGGACGAAAACACCGCCTGCGCGTTGTGCTACACCTCCGGCACCACCGGCGCCCCCAAGGGCGCGCTCTATTCGCACCGCTCCTGCCTGCTGCAGGCGATGTTCACCATGGTCTGCGCCAGCGGCTCCTTCCCCGTGGGCGATCGGGTGCTGCCGGTGGTGCCCATGTTCCACGTCAACGCCTGGGGGCTGCCCTATATGGCGCCGCTGGCCGGGGCATCGCTGATCATGCCGGGCCCGGCGCTGGACGGCGACAGCCTGTTCCGGCTGATGGATGAGGAAAGCGTGGACTCCGCCTGGGGCGTGCCCACGGTATGGCTGGGCCTGCTCGCGGAAATGAAGCGCCACGGGCGCAAGCCGGGCGCGCTCAAGCGCGTGTCGATCGGCGGTTCGGCGGCGCCGCGCAGCATGGTGCGGGCGTTCGAGCAGGACTACCAGGTGGACGTGATGCAGGGCTGGGGCATGACCGAAATGAACCCCACCGGCACCATGAGCACCCTGACCGAAGGCCAGGCGGACCTGCCGCTGGAAGAGCGTATCGAACTGAAAACCACCCAGGGTCGGCAGCTGTTCGGCGTGCGCATGAAGCTGGTGGACGAGGACGGCAACGAAGTGCCCCAGGACGGCGAGGCCGTGGGCGAGTTGCTGGTCAAGGGCCCCACGGTGATCCGCGCCTACTTCAACAACGACGAGGCGAGCGCCAAGGCGTTCGACAAGGACGGCTGGTTCGCCACCGGCGATATGGCCAAACTGACCGCGGACGGGGTGCTCTATATCGTCGACCGGGCCAAGGACCTGATTAAATCCGGCGGCGAGTGGATCAGCTCCATTGATCTGGAAAACCTGGCCGCCGCCCACCCGGACGTTCAGGAGTGCGCGGTGATCGGCGTGCCGCACCCGAAATGGGACGAGCGGCCGCTGCTGATCGTGGTGCCCCAGGCGGACGCGGCGCGGGACAAGCAGGCGCTGCTGGACCATATGGCCGCCAGCATTGCCAAATGGCAGCTGCCCGACGACGTGATCTACGTGGACGAGTTGCCGCACACCGCCACCGGCAAGGTGTCCAAGCGCCACCTGCGCGAGGACTACATGGATTATCTGGGGAACGCCCAATGACCGAGATTCGAGAACAGAAGGTGCCGGCCAACGGCCTCAATTTTCACGTGCGCAGCGCCGGTGACCCGGCCGACCCGGCGGTGATCCTGCTGCACGGCTTCCCCGAGTGCGGCTATTCCTGGCGCTATCAGATGCCGTTTCTGGCCGCCAAGGGTTTCCATGTGCTGGCCCCGGATCTGCGCGGCTACGGCTTCAGCGACGCGCCCAAGGACGTGGACGCCTACCGACAGGACAAGCTGGTGGCGGACGTGATGGGCATTCTCGATGCGTTCGGCGCCGAGCGCGCCGTGGTGATCGGCCACGACTGGGGCTGCGCCCTGGCCTGGCAGGTGGCGCGCAGCGAACCGGGCCGGGTGCGGGCGGTGGCCGGCCTGTCGGTGCCCTACCCGGGCCTGGGCCCCAAGGCGCCCACCGAACAGATGCGCGCCGCCTTCGGCGAGCGCTTCTTTTATCAGCTCTATTTCCAGCAGCCGGAGGTGCCGGAGCAGGAACTGGAGGCGGACGTGCGCGACTTCCTGCGCCGCATGTACCACGCCCTGTCCGGCCCCGGCATGCAGGAAAAATTCCGCGCCGAGAAACCGGTCACCGGCCTGCTCGACATTCTGCAGCCACCCAAGGGCGGCCAGCCGGATTGGATGCGGGAATCGGATCTGGATGTGTACGTGGAACGCTTCGAGCACAGCGGCCTGACCGGCCCGATCAACTGGTACCGGGCCATGGACGCGTCCTGGCGGCAGCAAAAAGAGGACGGACGCGAACGCATCCATCCGCCGGCGTTGTTCATCGCCGGTAAGGAAGACCCGGTGATCCAGTTCGCCGGCAAGGCGCTGGAGCGCATGCCGACGATGATGGACGATCTCCGCGAGGTGATACTGCTGGATGATCTCGGCCACTGGATCCAGATGGAAGCGCCCGAGGCGGTGAACCGCCACCTGGGCGCCTTTCTCGACTCGCTCTAGCGTCGGATCAGTTGATGCGCCGCATTTCGATGCGGCGGTTACGCTCGCGGCCCTCGTCGGTGGCGTTGCTGTCCACCGGCCGGGTGTCGCCGTAACCACGGGCCTGCAGGCGGCCCGGATCCACGCCCAGATCGATCAGGAAGTCGCGCACCGATTCGGCGCGCCGCTCGGACAGGGCCTGGTTGTACTCGTCGGACCCTTTCGAGTCGGTGTGCCCGGCGATCTCCACCTCGGTGTCGGAGTGCGCCAGCAGGCGTTCCGCCACGCCGCGCAGCACGGTCTTGGCGTTGGGCGTGAGGCGCGCGGAATCAAACTCAAAGTTGACCCCGTGCAGCACTTCCGGCGGCCCCATGGGCACCGGCTTGATCACCAGCCGCTCGCGCTCGATGATCCGGGTGTTGCCGTAGTCACCGCCGCCGAACAGCGGGAAGGTGAGACCCACCAGGGCACGCACGTCGCCGAACGGCTCGTTGTGGCTGCCGTCATCGGAGAAATCCATCACGTAGCGCAGCTCCGCGCGCAGGCCCATGGAGCCCCAGATCTCGCGGAAGTGCAGACCGGCGCCGGCGTTCAGGTAGCCGTTGGTGTCGGTGCCGGCGGTGGAGTCGGTGTAGACACCGCCGCCGCCCACCAGCAGGTAGGGGGACGGCCCCTCGCGGTACATGTAACGCAGGGCATCGGCGCCCACGCCGTACTGCCAGTGCTGGCCGGAGCCCCGGTTGCGCTGCAGGGAGTTACCGAAACCGTTCCACTCCAGATCCCACTTCTCGCTGATCTGACGGCCCAGGCCGAAGCGGATGCCGGCGCCGTAATCGACGTCGAAGCGGTCCGAATCCTCGATCACATAGACGCCCATGGCGGACGCGTTCCAGCCCCGCGGGTCGGTGCGTTCCTCGGCCAGCGCCGGTGCGCAGGCGACGGCGACGGCCAGCGCGGCGGCGGCGCGGCCCTTATTGATCACGGATACCATCTTTTCCCTCTTATCCCCGTTGACGGTGAAGCCGATGGCGCAGCAAACCGACTGCCAGAACCAGCACGGCGAGCAGTCCGGCCAGTGCGCCGGCCAAATCGAGCATGGCAGCGTAGAGCGTTTCACTTTCCTGTTCCAGACGCTGCATGGCGTTGCTTATGGCCATTTTTGTAACCCGTCCGTCGGTCTCGTCCTGCAGAATCGAGGCCGGTTGGCGGGACGGATCCACGCGCATGCGCTGCAGTTGCAGGCGGACCGCTTCGATCTGTTCGAACACCAGCGCGCGGGCGTCGTCGTCCTTGATGTCGTCGCGGTGGTTGTCCAGCCAGTTGAGGAAGCCGGTCTTGTTGAGCAGGTCGTCGAACAGCTGCGTCACGTCGCCGGCGACCCGGTCGTCCATGCCGGTGGTGTCCAGCGCGCCCAGGTTCACCAGCCAGGCGTCCAGGCGCGGTATTGAACCGGAATCGCCGGTGCCGTCGGCGCGGCCGGACAGGTTGGTGAGCGCCGCCTTCATGCGCTGCAGACCCTGGTCGCGGGCGATGCCGCGCAGGGTCTGGATGCCGTCGGCCATCACCGCCAGCGGCGCGCGCAGATCGGCGAACGAGGCGCTCAGGTTGCTGGCCTGGAAGCGCTCCACCGCCAGGCGGTAGTCACGCACCCCGCGCTGCACGTCGTTCATGGCCGCGAGCAGCGTGTTCAGCGCGGCGTCGTCGGTTTCCGGCTTGGGCAGGGTGTCGTCGGCGGCGAACGGCGCGCATTCAGAATCCGCGTTGGGGTCCAGGGGACGCACGGCGGCGGCGTAGAGGTGCTCGCCGTAATCCGCCAGCAGCGTGACCAGCTCTTCCTCGGCGGCCCGCTCCAGCCAGGTGACCGGGTCGGTGCCGGCCGGGTAGGCGTTGCGCCAGCCCAGCAAGGCGTCATTGATCGCCAGCTCGGTCTGGTACAGCCGCGACAGGCAATACATCTGCACCCGGTGCACGGCCAGCTCATCCACCGGCTCGGTTTTGAACAGGCGCTCGCGGATGTCGGCGTCGAGCTGGCCGCTCTGGGTGGCGAGCCGGTCCACCAGAATCACCGGCACCAGCTCGGAGGCCGGGGTCAGCACCGTGTCGCGGGCCTCCGGTCCGGGGTCCGGTTGCGGCTCCGGTTCCGGCTCGGGGGCCGGATCGCGGGGCTGCTCGGCGATACGATCGCCGTCATCGCTGCCGGAGGAATTGCAGCCGGAGAGCATCAGCAGAGCACTGAACAGGGCCAGCAGGCCCAGGCGCAAAAAGGATACGGTCATGGCTTCGCCTTATTTGTGGTACGATGGTACAATTAAAAGACGAAGCATGGTGCCAAAATATTTAGTGCACATCTGTACGTAATCTGTAACCGGTTCGCACCCGCCCGGCACGCTGGGTATCCTTGGCGCTCATTGAGCCGACCGGGAGCCCGCCATCGACACCCTGCAAGCATCCCTGCCCCTGAGCCTGCTGGCGTTCGCCGCCTGCGTGGCGGTGATCGCCACCGCCGGCGTCAGGATTACCGCCGTGGTGGACGAGCTGGCGGACCGCACCCGGGCCGGGGAGGCGCTGGCCGGCGCAGTGTTATTGGGCGCCACCACTTCGCTGTCCGGCAGTGTGCTGTCGGTGACCGCCGCCTGGAAAGGCCATGCCGATCTGGCCCTGAGCAACGCGCTGGGCGGCATCGCGGTGCAGACCGCGTTCCTGGCCGTGGCGGACATCGCCTACCGGCGCGCCAACCTGGAACACGCCGCCGCGTCCGCCGCCAACCTGATGCAGGGCGCCCTGCTGATCACGCTGATGGCGATCATTCTGGTGGGCGCCTTCTCGCCGGCGGTGACGGTGTTCGGGGTGCACCCGGCCACCCCGGCGCTGCTGGCGATCTATATGTACGGCCTGCATCTGGTACAGCGGGTGCGCGACGAACCCATGTGGCGACCGGCGCGCACCCGGGAGACCCGCGAGGACGTGCCCGAGGAGGAGAACCTGCGCCTGTCGCTGACCCGGCTGTTGCTGATGTTCGTGGGGCTGGCCGCCCTGCTCGGCCTGGCCGGCTTCGTGCTGGAAGCCGCCGCCGGCGGCGTCGCCCGGCACACTGGCCTGCAGCAGACCACCGTGGGTCTGCTGCTCACCGCCACCGCCACCTCGCTGCCGGAGCTGGTCACCTCGGTGGCGGCGGTGCGGCGCGGCGCCCTGACCCTGGCGGTGGGCGGCATTATCGGCGGCAACGCCTTCGACACCCTGTTCACCGCCGCCTCGGATATCGCCTACCGGGAGGGCTCCATCTATGCGCGGATGGACGACGGCCTGCTGCTGTGGGTGTCGTTGTCGATCCTGATGACCGGCTTCCTGCTGATGGGCCTGGTGCGCCGCGAACAGCACGGGCCCGGCGGCATCGGCTTCGAGAGCCTGGCGGTTCTGGTGCTTTACGGCCTGGGGATCGCTTTGGTGCTGGGTGGCTGAGGGCAACAGCCGTTATAGTCGGCTTTGAGCAGTGGCCTGTAACGCTTTGGCAGTTCCCCGCCGGTTGATTAAGGAGAGAGTCAGTGGCCAAGGACAAGTCGGACGACCAGCGCGACAAACGCAAGCAAGACGACGATTCGCCGTGGGACCAGGCGGTCCAGCGCGAGGAAAAAGACGCCAACCAGAGCGGCCGGAAATCCGGCGCCTCGGGGTCTTCGAAAACCCGCGCCCACCAGAAGGAAGGGGCCTTGCCCTCGCGCGCGGCCGCCGTGCACGAGCGCCTGCGCGTGAGCGGCGAAAAAGAGCTGGAACGCGACGTCATGGCGCTGGTCTGGTCGGCGATCGCCGCCGGCATCTCGATGAGCGCCTCGATGATGGCGCGCGGTCTTCTGCACGCCCACCTTCCCGAGAACGACACCGGCTTCCTGATCTCCAGCGTCGGCTATTCACTGGGTTTTCTGATCGTGGTGCTGGCCCGCCAGCAGCTGTTCACCGAAAACACCGTTACCGCCGTGCTGCCGTTCATGAGCCATCCGACGCTGAAGAGCCTGAGCAATCTGCTGCGTTTCTGGGCCGTGGTGCTGGCCGGCAATATTCTCGGCGCCGGCATCGCCGGCTTCACGTTCCTGCACCTGCCCATGTTCACGCCTTCGGTGGACGACGCTTTCGTCACCATCGGCATGAAGCTGATGGAGAACGACCCGTTCACGATGTTCTCGAAGAGCATTGTCGCCGGCTGGTTGATCGCCACCATGGTGTGGCTGATGCCCTCGGCCGATCAGGCCAAGACCTGGGTCATTCTGATCATCACCTACGCGGTGGCGGTGGGCGAGTTTCCGCACATTATCGTCGGCGCCAGCGAGATCCTTTATCTGGTGTTCCGGGGGGACGTGAGCTGGACCGACTTTTTCCTGCGCTTCGGTCTGCCCACCCTGGGCGGCAATATCGTCGGCGGCACCTTTATTTTCGCGTTGATCAGCCATGCCCAGATCCGCAACGACATGGACATACAGCGTGAGGGCCGGCGCGGTGCCTGGGGCTTTAACCGGAAGAAATGACGGTGGGGAGCGGGCTCTGATGGCGGGCGCGCTTTGCGCGCCGTGAGGGAGGGATTGATTCGCCGGCTTCGCCGTCTCACCCCTTCGGGGCGTCGCCGCTGGCGGCGACGTCCCTCGCGGCGCTTTGCGCCGCTCGGTCGAACGGAGGGTTCGAATCTGATCCTCCCTGACCGCAAATAAAAAAGGGGTCCCGTTCGGGACCCCTTTTTTATTTGGCGGTGAGGGAGGGATTCGAACCCTCGATACGCGTAAACGTATACACGCTTTCCAGGCGTGCTCCTTCAGCCACTCGGACACCTCACCAAAACTGATTGTCACTACCAGCTGGCCGCGCTCTGGTAGTCGCACGCGAGCGTGCTCGTTACTCGGGCTCACGCCCTCGCCCCTTCGGGGCCGTCACCGCTACGCGGCGACGTTCGCTTGCCTTCGGCAAGGCGTCAGCCACTCGGACACCTCACCAAAACTGGCTGTCTCTGAGTCATCATCAGAGGGCGCGTAGGGTACCCGAGGGTCGCGGTTCAGGCAAGCGTGCAGGCGCCACTCAAGCGTTATCCGTGTTGGTCCTGGCCAGATAAAGACCCTGATACTCGCAGACCACGACACCCTCGGCATCGGTGGCCTGGGCCAAAACGGCCAGGCTCGCTTTGCCGCGCCGCTTCAGGCGCTGGTGAAACCGGCCGCTCTCGCCGTCGTCGGCCCGGGCGCGGATTTCGATGTCACCGTGCAGCGGCGCGCGGAACTGAAGGCTGGATTCCACCGCCACCACGTCGACACTGGCCGCCCCTTCCCCCACCGCGGAGTCCGCCATCAGCGTGGTGCAGGCCCACCCGGCCAGGGTCAGCAGCGCCGCCTGGCTGCCGGCGAAGAAGGTCCCCTTGTCGTTGTGGTTGGGGGCCAGCGGCGCGGTCAGGGTGAGCCGTTCGCCGTCGAAGGCGGTGAACCGGAAGTCCAGATGGGTGGTGAGCGGTATCGCCGCGCGCACGCGGTCGGCCAGGGCGTCGAGATCAATCATCGCGCCCCCGGGGAAGCTCACGCAGAAAGGTTTCCGGTTGCTCGTCCGGCAGGTTCTTGAGCGCCCCCGCCGGGGTGCCCAGGTAGACGAAGCCCACCACCTGATCCTTGTCGGCGAAGCCCAGGCGCGCCTTGACGGTTTCGTCGTTGGCCAGGTCGCCGGTGCGCCACATGGCGCCGATGCCCAGGGCGTGGGCCGCCACCATGATGTTCTGCACCGCGGCGCCCACCGCCAGCACCTGCTCCCAGGCGGGTACCTTGTGGCCTTCGGTGATCTCCGCCACGGCGACGATGATGGTGGGCGCGCGCAACGCCTTATTGCGGATGTTGTCGCGGGCGCACTGGTCCGCCTCCGGCTGACGGCGCAGCAGGCGCCACTCCATGATGTCGCCGAGGCGCTCGCGCTCTTCGCCTTCCAGCACCAGAAACCGCCAGGGGCGCAGCATGCCGTGGTCGGGGGCACGGATCGCCGCCGCCAGCAATTGTCTGACCTGATCGGCGGAAGGGCCGGGCTCGGTGAGGCGGGCCACGGAAACGCGGGTGTTGAGCGCGGTCAGTGTGTCCATCGGAACTCCTGTGTGCGAACGGTGACGCGCCGGGGATTGTACGGCAAAGCGCGTTCGCTTTCCTCGCCGTCGGGCGATCAGTCTTTTTTCTTAACCCACAACTGGGTAAGCTCCGGACAAACGTCCTGATTGGCAGTGCATGAGTACATCCAAGAACCGCCCACGCAAGCCCTATCTGGATCCGATGGAGCGCGCGCGCCGGCTGAGCAATTATATCCGCCTGCTTGCCTTCGTGGTGGCGGCGACGATTCTGATGGCCGGGGTCGGCCTGCAACTCTACCCCTCCAACTATTTGCTGGGCGTGGCGGGCCTGCTGGCGTACCCGTTGCTGGTGCAGACGCTGGTGGTGGTGGGCCAGCGCAAGGATCTGCTGCCGGAGCATTTCTCGCCGGTGGTGATGCAGCTGGACGCGGCGATCATCGGCGTGGCCTGCGCGCTGCTGCACTTCGCGGTAGTGCCGAGCCTGGTGCTGCTGATCATCGTGCACGCCAACGCGATGAGCAGCGGCGGCCTGCGCCCCTGGCTGCTGAACGTGCTGATGACCCTGGGCGGCGCCGCTCTGGCGTCGCTGCTGCTGGGCGTGCCGCCCACCCCCACCACGGTGCCGCTGAGTGTGTCGGTGCTGTCGCTGGTGGGGCTGGGGCTGTACGTGGGCGCCAGTTCCTTCTACGCCAACCGTCAGGCGCAGTTCCTGCGCCAGGCGCAGATCCGGGTGCGCGAGCAACAGCAGCAGGCGGTGGAGATGTCGCGCAAGCTGGCCAAGTATCTGCCGCCGCAGATCTGGGGCTCACTGTTTTCCGGCAAGCGCGACGCCAAGCTGGAGACCCGGCGCAAGCGTCTGACGGTGTTCTTCTCCGACATCAAGGGCTTCAGCGCGATCTCCGAGGAGCTGCCGCTGGACACCCTGACCCGCATGCTCAACACCTACCTCAGCGAGATGACGCGCATCGCCCTGCGTCACGGCGGCACCATCGACAAATTCATCGGCGACGCGGTGATGGTGTTCTTCGGCGACCCGAAGAGCGAAGGCGCCCAGGAAGACGCCTACCGGTGCGCCGCCATGGCCATCGAAATGCAGCAGCACATGCGCTTCCTGCGCCAGCGCTGGCAGCGCGAGGGCATCACCCAGAAGCTGGAAATCCGCATCGGCATCAACACCGGCTATGTGACGGTGGGCAACTTCGGCACCGACAGCCGCATGGATTACACCATCCTCGGCACCGACGTGAATCTGGCCAGCCGGCTGGAGTCCGCCTGCCGGCCGGGACAGGTGCTGATCTCGGAAAGCACCCATGAGCTGATCAAGGACCGGGTGCGCTGCCGCAGTGTGGGCGAGGTGACGGCGAAGGGCTTCAGCCGGCCGATCCCGGTGTTCGAGGCCCAGGCGCTGAAGCGCAACGCCGGCGGCAAACAGCGCTTCGTGAGCGTCGCCACCACCGGGTTCGGCCTGCACATGGACCTGGAGCGCATTCACAACGTGGACAAAAACCGCATACTGAAGGCCCTGGCCCGCTCCGCCTCGGACCTGAAGAAGCGCAAGACCGTGGCCGTGGATTTCGAGGCGGAAGGCTTCGCGCTGCATGTGCACTCCGAGAGCCTGCCCGACCGCGACCGGGAAAAAGTGCTGGATGTGATGGGCAAGGCGGCGGCCAAGATACAACAACAAGTACGGCTCTAAGGAGAACCGCTATGGCTGAACCGTCCTCCGGCTGGCTGGCCCGGCTGGAACGCGCCGGCAACCGCCTGCCGCACCCCACCCTGCTGTTCGTGTGGCTGTGTCTGTTGATGCTGCCGCTCAGCGCCCTGCTGGCGGCGGCCGGGCTGACCGCCACGCATCCGCTGGAGGACCGGAGCATCGCGGTGCGTTCGCTGCTCGACGGCGACGGCCTCACCTATCTGTTCAGCGAGATGGTCACCAACTTCACCGGTTTCGCGCCGCTGGGCGTGGTGCTGGTGGCGATGCTGGGGCTGGGCATCGCGGAGCATTCCGGCCTGCTGGGCGCCAGCCTGGCGGCGGTGGTGCGGCGCGCCTCGCACCGCACGCTGGTGGTGACGGTGGCGTTCGCCGGGGTGATGTCGAGCCTGGCCTTCGACGCCGGCTATGTGGTGCTGATCCCCCTCGCCGGCTTTCTGTTTCAACTGGCCGGCCGGTCGCCGCTGGCCGGCATCGCCACCGCCTTCGCGGCGGTGTCCGGCGGCTACAGCGCCAACCTGCTGCTCGGGCCGGTGGACGCGGTGCTCGCCGGTCTGTCCACGGAGGCGGCGGCGATCGTCGAGCCCGACCGCGTGGTGTCGGCGGCGGGCAACTACTGGTTCATCATGGTCTCCACGGTGCTGGTCACCGCCGTGGTGTCGCTGGTCACGGTGCGCATCACCGAGCCGCGCGTGGCCGACCGGCCCGCCGACAACAGTGACGAAGACCTGGCGCCGCGCATGGACCGCCGCGCCCTGGGCTGGACCCTGGCGGTGCTGGCGCTGGGCGTGCTCGCGGTGGTGCTGCTGGTGGCGCCGGCGGACGCGCCGCTGCGCGGTAAGGACGGCGGCCTGCTGCAGTCGCCGTTCATGTCGTCGCTGGTGGTGCTGATCGCGCTGCTGGCGGGGCTGTGCGGCGCCGTCTACGGGCGGATGAGCGGCCGCTTCCGCTCCGCCGGCGGCATCATCGAGGCGATGGAAACCACCATGAGTTCCATGTCCGGTTACCTGGTGCTGATGTTTTTCGCCGCCCAGTTCGTGGCCTGGTTCAGCTACAGCCAGCTGGGGCTGGTGCTGGCCATCAAGGGCGCCGCCTGGCTGGGCGGCCTGAATCTGCCGACGGTGGCGCTGCTGCTGTTGTTCGTCGGCCTGGTGGCGCTGATCAACCTGATGATCGGCAGCGCCTCGGCCAAGTGGGGCATCCTGGCGCCGGTGTTCGTGCCCATGCTGATGCTGGTGGGCATCGACCCGGAAGCCACCCAGGCGGCCTACCGGGTGGGTGATTCCAGCACCAACATCATCACCCCGCTGATGCCCTACTTCGCCCTGGTGCTGGGCTTCGCCCGACGTTACCGGAGCGACACCGGCATCGGCACGCTGATCGCCCTGATGCTGCCCTACAGCCTGGCGTTGCTGGCCGGCTGGTCGGTGCTGCTCGGCGTTTGGATCGGCTTCGGCTGGCCGCTGGGCGCCGGCTGAGGGACGCTCTTTTGGGAGCGGCCTTGTGGGAGCGGGCCTTGCCCGCGAAAGGCAAGCGGAGCTTGCCGGCGGGATACCAGAGGCGTGCTATTGGCGGACGGTGCGGCGGTTGGTCGGCGCGTCTTCGTAGTCCGAGCGGAAGGGGTTGATGTCGAGGCCGCCGCGCCGGGTAAAGCGACCGTACACCGACAGGTGACGGGGCGCGCACTGGCGCTTCAGGTCGACGAACATCTGCTCGATGATCTGTTCGTGGAAGCCCTGGTGGTTGCGCAGCGAGACCACGTAGCGCAGAAAACTGGCCGGGCTGATCGCGGCGCCGGTGTAGCGCACCTGGACGGTGGCCCAGTCCGGCTGGTTGGTGACCGGGCAGTGGCTGCGCAGCAGGTGCGACACCAGCACGCCGTTGCGTTCCGGGCCCTGTTCGGTGAGCAGCAGCTCCGGGCGGTACTCGAAGTCGTCAAAGGCCACATCCAGGTGATCGACGACGTCGCCGTGGTCGTCCCAGACCGCCGCGCGGCCCGCCTCCTCCAGGCTCATGACGCGCACGTCCACCGGTGCCCCGGCCACCCGGGCCAGATCCTCGGCGATCGTCTGGATCACCGCCTCGCGGGAGGGGAAGCGGGTGTTGGCGAACGAGTTCAGGTAGAGCTTCAGGGATTTGGACTCGATGATGTTCGGCGAAATGCAGGGCACCACCAGCTCGGCCATTGCCACCACCGGCTTGCCGCGCCCGTTGAGCCAGGAAAGCTCATAGGCGTTCCAGATGTCCTGGCCGTGGAACGGCAACCGCGGCTCGCCGTCCGCGTCGCTGTCCAGGTCCAGGCTTTCGCGGGCGTCCCACCGGGGCACCGGGCACAGCAACGAAGGCGTGTACTGGTCGATGAAAGCGCTGGTGCGGCCCAGCGGCGTGTCGTTGAGAAAGCTCATGTCGATTACCCGCGAATTCCGGTGCCCCGCCGCAGCAGCCACAGCGCCAGCAGAAAGAACACCACCGTAAAGGCGAAGATAGCAGCCAGGGAAGCGTAAACGTTGACGTCGCTCACGCCCAGCACGCCGTAGCGGAACGCATTGACCATGTAGACGATGGGGTTCACCAGGGTCACGGTGCGCCAGAACTCCGAGAGCAGGTCCAGGGAGTAGAACACCCCGCCCAGGTAGGTCAGCGGCGTGAGAATAAAGTTGGGAATGATGCTGATGTCGTCAAAGTTGTTGGCGAAGATGGCGTTGATAAAACCGCCCAGGGCGAACAGTGCCGAGGTCATCGCCACCACCAGCAGGGTGATCCAGGCGTGCTGCACGTCGAGATCGGTGAAGAACAGGCTCACCGTGGTGACGATGCCGCCCACCATGATACCGCGCACCATGCCGCCCACCACGAAGCCGGAGAGAATCACGAACGGCGACATGGGCGACACCAGCATCTCCTCGATGGAGTGCTGGAACTTGGTGGAGAAAAACGAACTGACCACGTTGCCGTAGCTGTTCTGGATCACACTCATCATGATCAGGCCGGGCACGATGTACTGCATGTAATCGAAGCCGCCCATCTCGCCGATGCGGCTGCCCACCAGGTTGCCGAAGATCACGAAATACAGGGTCATGGTGATCGCCGGCGGCAGCAGCGTCTGCGGCCAGATACGCAGAAAGCGGCGTACTTCCTTGGTGACGATGGTCAGAAAAGCGACCCATTGTTGATGCAGCGTCATGGGGCGTTCTCCCGCTGCGGGTTCTGTTCAGGCAGGTTCTGTTCCACCAGACGCACGAACAACTCCTCGAGACGGTTGGCTTTGTTACGCATGCTCATCACTTCGAAATTCTGCTCCGCCAGGGCCACGAACAACTGGTTCAGGCTCTGTGTTTTCGGCACCGCCACTTCCAGGGTGCCGGCGTCGCGCAGGTGGACGTCGAAACCGGGCAGCTCCGGCGCGTGGTCCACCGGCCGGGCCAGATCCAGGATGAAGGTTTCCACCTGCAGCTTTTCCAGCAGCGACTTCATGTCGGTGTTCTCGACGATGCGGCCGTGGTCGATGATGGCGATGCGGCGGCACAGGGTCTCCGCCTCTTCCAGATAGTGGGTGGTGAGAATAATGGTGCGGCCCTCGTTGTTCAGGCCGATCAGGAAATCCCACATGGAGCGGCGCAGTTCGATGTCCACCCCGGCGGTGGGCTCGTCCAGAATCAGCAGCTCCGGCTCGTGGACCAGGGCGCGGGCGATCATCAGCCGGCGTTTCATGCCCCCGGACAGGGAACGGGCCTGGTTCTTGCGCTTGTCCCACAGCCCCAGCTTGCGCAGGTACTTCTCGGCGCGCTGCCGGGCCAGCGACGCCGGAATGCCGTAGAACCCCGCCTGGGTGACGACGATGTCGAACACCTTTTCGAACTGGCTGAAATTGAACTCCTGGGGCACCACGCCGATCTTCTGCTTGGCCAGCTCCCGTTCCTGGTCCAGGGAGTGGCCGAGGATGGTGACCTCGCCGCCGGTCTTGTTGACCAGCGAACTGACGATACCGATGGTGGTGGACTTGCCGGCGCCGTTGGGCCCCAGCAGCGCGAAGAAATCACCGCGCTCCACGGTCAGGTCGATGCCTTTGAGCGCCTCGACACCGTTGGCGTAGGTCTTGGTGAGATTACGTAGGGTCAGGGCAGACAAACATCACCTCGCCGGCTGCGAAAAATAAGCAAACGTTTCAAATGGGGGCGCGGCGGCGCGATTCAAGCCGCGCGGACACTCAGAGGTCGGGCGCGTCCAGCGCCAGGTCGCGATGCCCGTGGTGGCCCCGCCACACCCAGTGCATGCGGGCGTCCTCGAACCACACCCAGAGCCCTTCCATCATCCAGGGCCAGTGCTCCTCGTCGATGGCGTCGCGGCCCTCCAGCTCCGCCACCAGCACCGCAAGAATGGTGTCATGGGTCACGTGCACCGCCAGTGAACCCGGCTCCGGCTCACGCCGGTAGAGATAGCCGGCCAGCTTGGCGCGGCCCGCCGCCGGCGACAGCATGCCTTCGAACGGGGTTTTCAGGTGCTGGTTGAGAAAGCTCAGTGCGCCCATCTTGAGAAAGGTGGGCCCCACCCGGTTGATGTCCTCCACGTAACAGCCCGGTTCCACCAGGGTCGGGTCGGTGATCACCTCCGGCAGCGACTCGATCAGACCGGCCTCCAGGGCGCCCTCCGCCATGGCGGTGGCGGTGTCCACGCAGCGTCCCACCGGGCTGGAGTAGAACGCCTGCACCGGCCGCTCCAGACGGGCGCCCCACTCACGGGCCATCGCTACGCCCTCCGCGGTGAGCGGCAGACGGTAATCGGCGAAGCCGTTCTTGGCCAGCTCCCGCACGGAGTGCCGGGTCAACAGGTGAGCCGGCCGGTGAGCCGGAAGCAGACTGATCGCATCGTGAAGGCGGGGGTGTAATCGGGCCATGGTCCCTCTCTAAGACTGCCTCATGGTACGGCCCCGGGCAGGGACTGCCAAGCGCGGCTACGAAGCAAGGACTGTGCGAGCGGGCCTTGCCCGCGAAAGGCCGGCGGCGCCGGCCGGCAGAATGCCAGAGCGCTTTGTTGTTCCGGTGCTCCGTATCCGGGACGCGGTGCAATGGTGGTGCCTTCCGGGATCGCTCAAGCCGTCCATGGCCGCTCTCATTTGGCCATCCATGGCCAAATAGGTCCCTCCAGGCACCACCATTGCCCCGCTCACTTGGCAGCGGAACCGCC
>FUFK010040274.1_pt1 | contig 36863 bp, 29 predicted proteins | sample 1021851 | NCBI WGS metagenome assembly FUFK01 (sample SAMEA51879418, study PRJEB19060) | metagenome | reverse complement strand
AAAGATTTCATTTTTTCTAAAACCTCGTCCTCAGAAATATTCAAAGATTTTGATTTTTCTTTGTTTAACTCTTTAATTCTTTCAGTATCAAAATAGCCCGTCAATATTGAATTAATGGTAATTCCATCTTTACCAATATCAACTGAAAGACTTTTTCCCCATGCAACTACTGCAGACCTTATACTATTTGATAGAACAAGATAGTTGAGAGGTTCCTTAACTGATACTGAAGTAACATTAATAATTCTTCCCCATTTATTCTTTTGCATATTTGGAATGACTAATGAAGTAGTATGAACAACACTTTTGAATAATAAATCAAATGCTTCTTGATAAGAATCAATATTTTTTGATAAGGAATTTCCTGCTGGAGGTCCCTGAGTATTATTAACTAAAATATCTACCTGATTATCCTTAGTATATTCTTCTATCTTAATTTTATATTCATCAAATTTTGAAAAATCTACAACTAAATAACTATGATTACTTGAATTGGGAAGTTGATCAACAATTTGTTTTAATCTCGATTCATTTCTTGCCATTAAACAAACGCTTGCACCAGATTCTGCAAGCTGTTTAGCAATTCCAAGGCCAATTCCCTTACTACTTCCACCTACTAGCGCTTTTTTTCCACTTAAATCTATTTTCATCCTAAATCATCTCTTTTTGGACTGAACACGTCCATTAAAATACAATCTGTAATTGCTTTTCCAGAATGGGGAACATTAGATGGAATCAAAAATGTAGACCCCTTTTTACAAATATTTTTTTCTCCGTGAATTGTAAATTCAAATTCACCCTCTATAACATGCATCAGTTGTTCATTTATATGATTGTGTTCTTGAAGGCTTGCTCCTTTTTCTATCTCCCAGTAGACCCAAGTAAAATCTGAGCCATGAATGATTCTACCTTTAAATCCGGGCATTACTTCAATTGATTTAATTTTCTTTATATCCATTTTTTATTATTAATTCAATTTACAAAGTTTATTACTAAAAAATACCAAGCATAAAAAACATTAACACCATAACTAAAATTATAATTATAAAGCTGAGTAATATCCTTTTAGCAACCTTAACAGCTATACTATTTTTACCTCTTTCCTTAATAATCTCTTATCGTATTATTTTTTAAATTAAACAAAAATTCTAATTTTATAAACATCTAAAAAGAATCAACATCTCTTTTTTAATAAACATTAAGTAAAAATTTATTTATGAGCGGAAGTTTTGAATTAATAGACTATTTAATTTTTGGTCTATATGCTGTTACAATTTTATCTATAGGGCTTTGGGTTTCGAGAGATAAAAAAGGAAAACAAAAAAATGCTGAAGATTATTTTTTAGCTAGTAAATCCCTACCATGGTGGGCAGTAGGAGCTTCTTTAATTGCAGCAAACATATCTGCTGAGCAATTTATTGGAATGTCAGGATCAGGTTTTGCTCTAGGATTAGCAATAGCATCTTATGAATGGATGGCNGCAATTACACTATTAGTTGTTGGAAANTATTTTCTNCCAATTTTNATTGAAAANGGGCTTTATACNATACCTGAGTTTATTGAAAAAAGATTNAGNACTAATTTAAAAACTATACTTGCNGTATTTTGGATNGCNCTTTTTGTNTTTGTAAANCTTACAACAGTTTTATTTCTTGGAGGTAAGGCATTAGATACTATTGTAGGTGTTGGTGATGGGTCAATTATACTAAATAGTATAATTGGGTTAAGTTTATTTGCACTTGCATATTCTTTATGGGGAGGACTTGCCTCGGTAGCTTGGACAGATGTCATTCAAGTGATAATCTTAATTTTTGGTGGACTTTTAATGACCTATTTTGCACTTACCAATGTAACAGATTCAGGAGGAGTTATCGATGGACTAAAGCATGTATTTGAAAAAGCACCTGAAAGATTTTCAATGATATTATCAAAAGGTGAAATAATAACNCCNAACGGAANAGATGCATGGTTCGATCTCCCAGGCATTGCTGTTTTAATTGGTGGAATGTGGGTTGCAAACCTTTATTACTGGGGATTTAACCAATATATTATTCAAAGAACTTTGGCTGCAAAGAGTTTAGCAGAAGGTCAAAAAGGNATTGCTTTTGCTGCATTTNTNAAGTTNATTATNCCTGTAATTGTTGTTTTACCTGGTATTATTGCTTATGTAATGAATTTAGATGATACAGGNATGCTTACTGCAGCTTCAGTTGANCCAGGTTTTATATATTCAGACGGTAGTTTTGCAAATGATAATGCAGCTCCATGGTTAATTAAGAATTTTATTCCTGCTGGAGTTAAAGGTTTAATTCTTGCAGCTTTAGCTGCAGCTATCGTATCATCTTTAGCTTCAATGCTTAATTCAACTTCAACTATTTTCACAATGGATATATATAAATCTCATTTTAATAAAAACGCATCTGACGCTAAAATGGTATCTGTTGGTAGAATAACTGTTGTTGTTGCTTTAATAATTGCAATATTAATTGCACCTCAACTTGAAGGTTTAGGTCAAGTATTTATTTTTATTCAAGAATATACGGGAGTTGTTAGNCCNGGTATTTTAGCAGTATTCTTAATGGGATTATTCTATAAAAAAGCTACTAATAATGCTGCTATATGGGGGGCAATTTTATCGATCCCTATTGCAATGTATTTTAAAGTTGCTCCAAAAGGATGGAGTGATGCATCTATTTTTATAGATCTTCCTTTTATGCACCAAATGGGTTATACTTGTATTGCTACACTTGCTGTTATTGCAATAATCAGTTATTTAGAAGGTAATAATAATGATCCTAAAGGAATTAATCTTACAAAAAAATTATTCTCAACAGACAGTACTTTCAACATTGCTGCATTTGGAGTTCTACTTATAACAGCCTTCTTATATGCCATGTTTTGGTAAGAAATAATCTACTGGAAGGTATTTAGTCTTGTAAAATAATTTCCATAGCAAAGCCTCCTCCAGGAGCCATTCTTAATTCAAGCTTGGAGTTAGAATCAATTTCTTGATTAGAAATTTCATATTCCATAGGGTTATCTTTCCAGTGAGTATCTGAAGAATCACTAAATAGTTTTAGTTTATAGTTTTTGTTTTCATCCAGAAAACTAAAATCAAAAGATATTATTTTTTCATTTTCATTAGTTATTCCTCCTACATACCATTTTTCAGAGTATTTATCTTTTCTAGCAATTATCAAGTGGCTTCCTATTTCACTATCAACTACCTTTCTTTCAGACCAGTCAACAGGAACATCTTTTATGAATTCAAAAGCTTTTGGGTGAGCTAAATAATGATCAGGAAGATCAGCAGCCATTTGCATTGGGGAATATAAAACCACATAAAGAGCTAATTCCTTTGTAATTGTAGATGGAACAATTGCATTTTTATCGATAACTCTATTATCTGGAGATACATATCTAAAATTATTTAATTTAAAAATACCGGGTGTGTAATCCATTGGACCACTCAACATCCTAGTAAATGGAAGTATCGTTATATGATTAACACCATTAGAAGAAAAGCCATTGAATTCTTGTCCCTTTGCCCCCTCTCTTGAAATAAAATTCGGATATTTTCTTCTTAAACCAGTATCCTTAACTGGCTCGTGTTTAATAATACTAATTTCATATTCAGCAGCTTTTTCTATTACTTTTTGCATGTGATTAATCATGTATTGTCCATGATGCCACTCAAACACAGTTTCTCCATTTTCATCAATTCTCTTTATATTTTTACTAACATCATTTACATAACCTGTTTTAATAAATTTGATACCATGTTTTTGATATAGACTAAAAGCATCGTCTAGTTGATTTTCATAATTTTGAATTTGACCTCCAGTCTCATGATGACCAACAAGTCTAATACCTTTATCAAGAGCATATTCTGATAAATATGGTAAATTGAAATCTTTCTGAGTTTTAGTAAAACTAAATGGATTTCCATTACCTGAACAGCACCAGCCCGGATGCCAACCTTCATTCCAACCTTCAACTAAAAGTCCATCAAATCCATGCTCTGAAGCAAAGTCAATATATTTTGTTACTTTTTTATTATTAGCACCATGATTTGATGATGGCCACCATGTTGACTCATTTGTTCCTATCATTTCCCACCAAACTCCCATATATTTTCCGGGTTTTACCCATGAAAAATCCTTTTCTATGTCAGGATCATCATTCAAATTTAATATCATGTTTGATAATAAAAGATCAGAGCTATTTTCCGCAATTTGAATTGTTCTCCATGGAGAAGAAATATTAGAATTAAGTTTAACTTTAGTCCCATCTGACCATGGATATAATTCTGCTTCTAGTAATCCATCTCCTTTTGGCGCTAGAGTCATAGAAGAATAATTAATAAGATTAGCCTCATGAATACTAACATAGAATCCATTTTTCTTTTTTAGAGTAAACGGAGTATGTGCAGCATCTATACCAAGTGAATCATATGATATGTCTTCAACGTTTTCAGAGAAATATTTCTTGGAAATACTATCAACAGATGAGAATGCATGAAGAAACTCATATCTCCTATACGAAAAAGCTGGAATCCACCATGCTTTATCATCAGATGATAAATTAAACTCAGTTTTCTCATCGATTATATCATAGCTAATTATATTTTTTTGGTTTGGAACCTCATATTTAAAAGCTACACCTTCATTGAATATTTTGAATAAAAGTGACATTTCTAAACTGTCTTTAGATAATAAGACTTTCATTTGGTTGTACTCATTTAAAATATTTTTTTCTTCTCCAAAAGCTGGAGACCATTTAGATGAGTGAGACGAACTCGAGATACTTTTAATTTTTAAATCATTTGAAAAATCTAAATTATTTTTAAGCATAAGCCCTAACAGTGACTCCTCGACAATAATCTTATTATTTTTTTTAATTGAATAAAATGGGCTTCCATCATAAACTTTAAAAGTCAACTCTACAGATAAGTCAGGAGATTTAGTAACTAGCTGATTCTTCATTTCACACGATATAAATAATATTAGTGTAAATACTAGAAATATTTTTTTCATAATTAAGATTTTTTAATTCTGAGCTACTTCTTGACTATTTGATAAAGTAGTTAGATTTTGAGATATATAATCCCCAACTTTTTCTCCCTGCTCAACACCATATTCAATTGCCATTCTATAATGGATGCCTCCATAAAGTCTAGAGATAGCTGCCTCATCAGCAGCATGCATAAATGAATTAAATGACCTTATAGGCAAACCATATTTAACCTCTGTTGTGTCATCAAATGAAAAATTGTCACCATATATTTTAGTTAAAACGACTGCTGAAGCTTTAGAGATAACTGAGTGACCTGAGGTATACTCTGGAAATGGAGGTGTTTGTAGCTTAGGCAACCATTCTTCATCAAGGTATTGATTTATTAAAGTTTCTGGTCTAACTACCAAAGTGTTCCATTTTGTATCCCAGCATGAAATAAATCCTTCAAATAATGCTACGGAGACTTGTAAGTATGAATTAATTGCTTCATCAAAACTATCTTCTGCAATTTCAGTAGCAATTTTTGTAATTCCAATCCAATGACCTCCTGGAGTAATTTTTTTTGTAGCAAACATTGCATGACCTTTATGATGGGAGACATATGGATTGCAATCCCAGAATGCTGCAATTTTAGCTTCTTCACTATCATTATTGTCTTCTGTAACTTGTTTACCAACTCTGTAAACCTCCATTAGCTCATTATAAAATTTACTATTTGGATCCATATCTATTTTTAAGGGTGGAGGTGGATTAAAAATATCTGCAAAAGGAAGAACCATTGGTCTAATTTTATTCCAATGTGGTTCTATACCCTCCATGTAATCTGGTGGAGTTGGTTTCCAATATTTATCATCTTGCTGAATAGTATATTTGGGATATGTTCTAGTTTGTTTGTAAAAGTCAGTATCTGCCCAATTTAAAATTTCTGAAGCTACTATTTCACCATATCCTATAGATTTCTCAAATTGTTTTTTTGTAAGTCCCAGATCTTTTAATTCTGCATATAGATTCTCTCTGTATTCGTCAATCTTGTTTTCAGAAAATATTAATGCTTTACCAACTACTAGAAAAGCATGAATTGCAGATAAGTTTGGAATAATATTTGGATCATTAATATCAGTTATACCAGGAAAATTGGTAAGCTGACCCTCTAGAGTTTTATACTTCTCAGGATATGTTTTTTGCATTATAGAATAAGCAGCAACAGTAGGATAAGCATATACTCTAGATGCAACAGGAGGTGAAAAAATATCATATACAATTACATCTGTTAGCTGCTGCATTGAGTCGTTAAACAGAGATGTTTCATTTAATCTTTCTAAGTATCTATTATCTTGCTGACAGCTATTTAATAAAAATATGAGTGAAACAAGGTAAAATGCTTTTAAACAATATCTTAACATTTTACAAATTTATTATTTTTAGTCTAAATTTAATCTGTATGCTTGATTATTGTTTCCTATAATTAATAAGGTATTATTATTAAGCTTATCAATATGTCTTCCCTCATAGTTAATTGGAAGTCCCAAAGATTTATGTTCAATGAAACCATTACCATCGAAACCGATTAGTACACCACCAGAATTAGACAGAGAGGGACCAAGCTCTGAAACATATCCACTAAAATTACCTACATAATATATCTTTTCATCATCTACAAAGAAATCTTCAATTGATGAAATCTGAAGTTGATGAGGAAGTGGCTGAGGAATGAATTTATTTTCTTGATCCTGAATATATAGCATGGATCTCATTTCATTAACAAGCTTAGTTTCAAAAATCTCTTTTCTATCTGTTAATGATACAATATCTCTAGCATCAACAAAATCATTGTATTTTAAAAACTTTTTCTTTAAATATGGGAGAGAGTTAACCAATTTATCTCTAGAGGCAAATGGAACAGGGTCTCCAAAAAAATTATAAAATATAATTGGATCTAAAGAAGAGTTATCATCAAAATCATCTAGATATACTTTTACAGGAAATTCTTGATTAGCTTTCCATTTATGATTTAAACCTGAATTACCTGCAATTATATCTAATTTACCATCTTTGTTTATATCGACAATCTCAACTGTATTCCAAAATCCAGATGATTTACCAAGATTATAATTAGTTGTTTGATTGGTAAATTTATTATCACCTTCACCTATTAGAATTGAAATTGGCATCCAATCACCAATTACAACCAGATCCATTATTCCATCATTATTTATGTCTGCATATTTACTATCAGTCACCATACCAAGAGGAGATTGAGCTACAACCTCAAAGTATGAGTCAGTATCAGGAGTACTTTTAACTATGATACTTACAGGTGACAATCCATAACCTCCTGGAATAGATCTACTACCAATAAATAAATCTGGATAACCATCATTATTGAAATCAGCTGATGAAATTGAACCTCCATTTGTGCTTGGTAAATTTGCTGGAAACTTGTTAAATACTGCATTTCCATTATTAATATAGAGTCTATCCATTAAGTTCGGGTCACCATCAACATACTCATTACCTCCACTCATAACATAGATATCCATGTCCCCATCTTGGTCAAAATCAAATGCAGCAGCATCTACATCTTCAAATTGAGAGTCTTGACTAAAAGCTAAATTATTGACCTCATTGAAGAGACCCTTTGATGTTTGAATAAATAATTTAGGCGACTGAAGTTTAGCTCCTCCAATAAAAATGTCTTTAACTCCATCTCCATTAAAATCTGAACTAACATATGCAGGGCCTTCTATAGATAATCTTTCAGGCATTAAAGGTTCTCTTTCATAATCTAAATAATTATTTTCCCTGTGTTTAAAATCAATTTCCTCAAGTTCAAATACATCTGAGTCTTTTTTAAAATCCGATGATAGGTTCGAATATTTAGGTGAAATATTATGGATTTGATTAACGTCTAAATCATAAAATTTGTTTGATGTACCGTCAAGCCATTTAACCTCTACAGAATCTACAATTTCACTATTTGAAAGACCGAAATGAACTATAGATGAGGATGTCGATGCAAAACCTCTTGAATTATTAATTTCTTTTTTAAGAGTCTTTTCGGCAGCATGAATAATAACTTTAGCTCCTAGTGATGGTGAACCATTTTTGTTTTTAATATTCAATTTTATAAATGAATTATTTAAGTTATTTGATTGATTTTCTAAAATTTGAGCTTCTTCATTTATGTTATTAGAAACTAGATCTAGATCACCGTCATTATCTAAATCAGATACTGCAGAACCATTAGAATATGAAGGTGGGATACCAATAGATTCTCCTAACATTCTAAAATTAAACTCAGATTCTTGAAGAAATAAAGTATTTGAAAGTTTCAACATAGGCATCTGATCAATTAAGTCCTGCTCTAATTTGTCATCGTCTCCATTATAATTTTCATAGAGAACATTACTTTGAAAGTTAATAAAGTCCAAATCATTTGGTCTCTTAAAAATGCCATTTGTAATAAAAATATCTCTATCTGTGTCATTATCAAAATCTTCTATTAGAACAGACCAACTCCAATCTGAAGCATAAGTATTTGTTATTAATGCAACATCCTTGAAAATTCCCTGTTTTGAACCTAATTGCATGTGATTCCTCGCAAACTGTTCATTATATCCATAGTCTTTCTTAATTTGAGACACCTTATCAGAATCCTCTCCACCAGATTTCATAAAAATATCAGATTTATATGGCATCATGTCAAGAGTAAATATATCCTGAATTAAATCACCATTAATATCAGCTATATCAACACCCATAGTAAATCTACTAGTATGAGAAAGTTTCATACTAGAAAGCTCGGAAAAGGTTTTATCGCCGTTATTGATGTACAAATAGTCATTTTCATGAAAGTCATTACCAACATATATATCTATATATCCATCATTATTTATATCTACAGTTGATAAAGCTAAACCATATCCTAGAGAGCTTGAAAAAATTCCAGCTTTATCAGTAACCTCAATGAATTCAAGAGTACCCTCATTTAGTAAATTCTCATATAATCTATCTCCTGATTTTTCATCTCTAGTAATTCTTCTATCAGATCTACCATAATTTCTGGGAGTATGAATTGTGTGATTTAAAAGATAGACATCTAAATCTCCATCGTTATCATAGTCAAAAAAACTAGCATGAGTTCCAAATCCTTCAAAATCTAAACCTATTTTTTTTGATGATTCTGTAAATGTTAGATCTCCATTATTAATGTATAACCTATTATGTCCCTTTAAGTTTTTGTAATCACTAACTGTTGAAACATATATGTCAATAAAACCGTCATTATTAACATCAGCCATACTTGCACCTGTGGACCAATTATTTTGATTAGCAATACCTGATGATTTAGAAATATTTTTAAATACCATATTTCCTTGATTTAAATAAAGGTGATCATTAACCTCATTTCCAGAAAAGAAAATATCATCTAACCCATCATTATTAATATCTCCAAGAGCTACTCCTCCACCATTATAGTAATATAAATACTCAATAATATTCAGATCAGTATTTGATTTAAGTTGATTATTGAAAGTTACTCCGGTAACATCTGAATCTAATGCTTTAAATTTTAAATCAATTTCACTCGATTTACTGATGTTAGAGGTACATCCAATAAAAAAAATAATAGCAGATATTTTAAAAAAAAGAAATTTATTCATTTAAATATTTAAAAATGGCTATGCTATCTGAATTTCTACCTACAACTATGTTTGAGTTTGAAAAGATTATAGATCTAACTTCACCCTTTAATTTAAAACCATAGCCACTATCTGCTGCCTCAAATTTACCGCTGCCGTCATTCTCTAAAAACAATCCAAAGCTGGCATCATATCTTCCAATTTCAGGCTTGGCATTGTACAAATTTCCACCTGCTATGATATCTAAATCTCCATCAAGGTCAAAATCTTTTAGAAATAAAGAATATATAGGGGAAAATTGAGCCTTTTGAGATAATTCATAAAAATCAAATTTACCATTTCCCTTGTTTATAAAAATAGAACTAGATAGGGTGTTTACTTCAACTTTAAGACTTTCATCTAACTGATCGGAACTAAACATATCTTCAATACTAGCTGTTCTAAATGATTTATAATCAGGAAAAACTTTTTTCAATGGTTTCATTTGATCAATTAAATTATGCCTTAAATCATAAGGATAGAATTTACCATTTTCTCTTTTAAAAGTTAAAACTGGATCAAGTTGGTCATTTAAATCAAAATCATTTATGTAAAGTCTAATAGGAAATTCCTCACTTGCACTAAACCTTGAATTTAATCCATGATTTCCAACAACTAGATCCAATAATCCATCTCCATTGAAATCTCCTGCTTGAATTGATTGCCACCAACCCTTGTAATTTGATAATTCTGATTTAGATAATCTAAAAAAACCATTTTCATTAAGTAAAATATTAATACCCATAAACTCGCCAATGACAATTAAGTCTTCATCATTATCATTATCAATATCAACGAATAAGGCATCAGTTATCATTCCTATATCTTCAAGTTCTGGTGCATTAACAGAAGTTACATCTTTGAAAGATCCTTTTCCGTTGTTCATTAAGATTACACCCGATCCAGGTATTCCATATGAATCAGATATTAATCTTTCTCCAACAAATAAATCAATATCACCATCTTTATCAATATCAGAAGCTTCTACTGTTGAAGAATTGAAAAAGTTTGAATTGGTTGGCAACTCTAATTCACTTTGAGTAAAATTACCATTACCATCATTGAAGTATAGATTATCAGCTAAGTAAGGTATAAATTTTGAAAATTCAATTCCTCCATTAGCAGTATATAAATCAAGATCACCGTCTGAGTCAGCATCAAAAAATAAAGATTCAATAGTTTCAGACTCAATGTCATTCATTAGTGTAAATTTATCATCTTGTATTAATGATTCCTCACTCCAATAAAATAATGTACTTTTTGAGTCCTTTGAACCTGGGACAAAAATTTCATCTAAACCATCACCATTTATATCACCATTAATTATTTTCGGACCAGGTGTACTTAACATGTGAGGCAACAACCTATTTCTATTAAAATCGATAAACAAATTCTCATTATGTATAAATGTTGAATTATTATCAAGTCTTTTGAATAATTCTTTTGAGTAAATAGGATTATTATCTGAAGGCTTAGTTTTTGGAGTATTACTTTGGCTGATTGAAAGTATTTGATTCACTTCAACATTTTCTAGAGAACTTATAGTTCCATCAGGCCAAGTTATTTCTATGTCAACATTCCTATTAGATGGAAGACCAAGATGTGGTCTTAAATCCATACTTGACTGAAAACCTCTAATTGGTTGGTGTTGTATGTAATAATTTCTATTTCCATCTTTAACCATAATTTGTGCTCCAATCGCCATTGTATTTTGACCAGACCCCCTTAAATCAAATTGAATATAATTTCCACTTTCTTTTTTATCAGTATGATTTTCATATACAAATGATGGCATATTTACGTTACTTACTACAAGGTCTAAATCTCCATCATTATCAAGATCTCCATATGCTGAACCATTAGAAAAGCTTGGCATTAAAAGACCTGTACTATCATCATTAGTAAATGTTAAATTTCCTTGATTGATGTATGCGTGATTCTTAACGGGTCTTGATGGAATTATCTCTACTAATTTTGCATAGTCTACTTCCTCACCAGACATAATAGACATTAAAACTTGTTCGCTTGAAACATATTGAAGATAGTCTTGATCTGTCAAATCTCTAAAAATTCCATTTGCAATATATAAATCACGTAAACCATCATTATTCATATCAAAAAAAAGAGCTCCCCAACTCCAATCTGATGCTTCTACTCCGGCAAGTCTACCAATTTCACTAAATGTGTTATCACCATTATTAAGTTGCAAAGTGTTTCTTGTAAATTGATGAAAATATCCATTATCAACATTATACTTATACTTATCCCAATTTTCAAAAGTTGTAACTGATTTAAGTCTTTCATACTCAGAAGGCAACATTTCGGTAACAAAAATATCAGCAGAACCATCATTATCTATGTCTGCCATATCAGCTCCCATAGAAGCAGCACTGATAGAGGATATAGCATCAGTTAACTTTTCTGAAAATGTACCGTCCTTATTATTTATATATAAATAGTCTCTTTCAAAAAAATCATTTGATACATATATGTCTTCCCAACCATCTGAGTTAACATCACCTACAGTCACACCTAGGCCAAATCCAATTACTGAGCCATAGATACCAGCTTCTTCACTGACATCAACAAATTTTCCATTTTGATTTTCAAGTAGCTTATCTCCACCATCTTTGTCTCTTCTTGGCCTTTCATTTCTTCTAAGATCGAAACTTCCAATGGCTTGATAAGAATTATTGAGTAAATAGACATCTAAATCTCCATCTTTATCATAGTCAAAGAAACTTGCATGGGTTGAGTATCCAGGATCAGCAAGACCATATTTAGTTGCCTCCTCTGTAAATGTCATATCTCCTTGATTAATAAATAACTCATTTTGCTTATTATCTCCCTCTACATCTCCAGAATTACAAACGTAAATATCAAGAAATCCATCAGCATTGATATCTACCATTGTAACTCCTGTTGACCATGCTCTATTTCCACCAACACCAGAGATGTCCGTAATATCTTGAAATTTAAAATCCCCTTTATTTAGATATAATAAATTTTTAGATTGATTAGAGGTAAAGTAAATATCAGGTAATCCATCATTATTTATATCTCCAATAGAAACTCCACCTCCATTATAAAAGTTCCTGTAGGTATATACATTAAAATCTTGATCAAATATTAGATTGTTCTCAAATTCAATGTTTGTCTCAGAAGATGATTTTAATTCAAATAAAAAATCATTTTTTGACTGACAACTTAATGCTAGTAATGCAATAGATATAAATTTTATATTTTTTTTCACGTTATCTAATAAGGTTTGGATATTTATATCTCAAGTCCAACAATTGAGCCCTAACATTCTTTTCATCCAATATATGAATTACAATTTGCCTATTACCATCGATTTTTACAAAAAAATCATTTGTTAAATTTTCATTTTCAATCTGAATAAAATCGTTACCTGGATACCATTCCAACAATTTTTGCATAGCTATTGGTAAAACAGAATCTGATTGAAGTTTATCATTCCATGGAGCCCACCCCAAAAAATAGAATCTCATATCTAACCCTGTCATAATATTGTCTTCATTAAACGTGCCATAGAATAAATGATTCATCCTCTTACCTTCTGGCATATCTTCAAGTTCATACAAAATAAAGTCATTATTTGGTCCATGAGTTACTTTTCCTTCATTATTAAGCTCCCATGCTTTTATAAAAAAATCCTTTTTGGAATCACCTAATTTTAATCCAAACTGAATACTATCTTGATAACTCCCGTTTGCCATTTCATCTTTTACCCAATTGTCATAATTACTATTTGTTTGGCATGAGTATAAAAATACAATTGGTATAATTAATAATCTATTTAACATTTTTTGTTATTATTTTTGAATCAGAAATTCCTGCTATTAAAATTAATGAATCAGAAGATTTTAAATCTTTTACTATAGAAAAATCTCTAATTTGACCATATATATTTAATGGCTTAAAATTATCAAATAATTTATTTGAATATTTACTCCCATACATTATCCAACCCTTTGATGCATCATATGCTCCAAATTGTGGTTTTACTAAAAATTGATTCCCCCCAAGAATAAGATCTTTTTTACCATCCATATTTACATCTTCAATACTAATTGCATGTACACTTGAATATTGAATTTCATCGGGCATATAAATAATTTCATAGGATTGAGATCCTTTAGATAATAAGATTAAACTTTTTGTTTCATCTAAATATCTAGTGTATGATGATAACAGTAAATCTTTATCAAAAACATCATTGATTGTTTGAACTGAGTAGTCCTTGTAATAAAGAAGCTTCTTTTTTAATTCTGGTAATTGTTTAATCAATTCATCTCTATCATGAATTGGGTAATCATCACCATTAATTTTGTACGTATAAATTGTTTCTAACTTTCCGTTTTTATCAAAATCATTTAAGTAAAACTTCATATTAGGTTTATAAAAACCGTTTTGCCCCATATTTCCAACTACAAAATCTGGTATTCCATCATTATTAAAATCATCTGATTCAATACTCTGCCAGATTCCATTAGTATCTTTTAAACCTATTTTATCTGAAACTAGTTCCCATTTATTTTCACTATTCATATAAACACTAATCTGCATCCATTCTCCTACAACAATAATATCTTTCTTATTATCTGCGTTTATATCTGTAATAGAAATATCTGTAATCATTCCTATATTTTTTAATTCAGGAGGATAGGTAGTTTCAAATGTGCCATCACCTCTATTTATTAAGACTGAAATAGATCCAGGAATTCCATAAGTATCAACGTCAAATCTTTCTCCAACAATTATATCGAGATATCCATCATTATTAATATCACCTACTTCAGCAGCGCCTGTACTAAAAAAATTTGAGAAACTTAATGCTGAAGAATCATACTTAAAAATTCCTTTCTCATTTCTATATAATCTATCATTTAATGTTCTTGAAAGCTTTGAGTAAGCCTTACCCCCAGATGCTACATATAAATCTTGATCACCATCATTATCTGCATCAAAAAAAATAGATTGTACATCTTCAGAATCCTTATGAATTTCAAATGGAGTTGATATTTTTTCATACCCAGATGATTTACTCACAAAAATATTAGAGGTTTGTCCCTTTGCTCCACCAATATAAAAGTCTTGTATACCATCATTATTTAAGTCATAATTTGAGATAGTGGGACCTTCATTTGAAAACATTTGAGGAAGTAATCTTTCAGTATCGAAATCAATATAATAGTTTTCTTTATGAGTGAAATCAATTAGATTATTGTCGTCTTTATTTTTAACAATAAAAGTTGGTTCAGGGTTAACTACTTTTGATTCAATTTGATTGAAATCAATTTCAAGCATCTGGTTGTAGCTAACATTTTTTAATATTGATCTTCTTCTGTTTGGCCAAAAAATCTCAACTGAGTCAATATCCACTTCTTTACCAAGCCCAAAATGAAGCCTATATGGGACTGAACTTTGAAATCCTCTAGATGGAAATTGTTCTGACATAATATTATTACCGTCAGATTTGTATAAAATTACTTTTGAACCTATTGCATTTATATTTTTGGGAAATCCCTTTAATCTAATTGAAAGAAAATTGTTGTTATTTTTTGTTTTGTTTTCAAATACAAATGCCTTCGAATTTACATTGTTAACCACTAGATCAAGATCTCCGTCATTGTCAAGATCTCCATATGCAGACCCATTACTAAAACTAGGTTCATCTAAACCCCAATCTTTTCTTTTATCATCAAAAGTAAAGTCACCTTTATTTCTATAAACAGAATTTTTTACAGATTTAGATGGCATCAAATCAATTAGATCAGTTATTACTTCAGTACCTGACCTAAGTAATTGACTAATTCTTTCATCATTTGCTTCATAAGTTAAATAGTCTCTATCCAGTAAATCTTTATAAATTCCATTACTTATATATACATCTTTATACCCATCATTATCCATATCGAATAAAAGGGCAGCCCAGCTCCACTCTGTTGCTGATAATCCAAGCTGTCTACTCACTTCATAAAAAGTATTGCCTAAATTTCTTTGAACAGCATTTCTAGGATATTGTTTATGATATCCTTTTGAACCAGCAAGTGAAAATTTATCATATGATTCATAAACTTGTTTACTCTTTTGTCTTGAAAGTGTTTCTGGTAACATCTCAGTTACAATTAGATCGGGGATTAAATCATTATCCATATCTGCAGCATCTGCCCCCATTGACCCCATTGATAGAGCATCAAAGTATTTAGATGACTCTTCAGAAAACCCTTGACCATCATTATTTAAATACAAATAATCCTTTTCAAAAAAATCATTAGATATAAAAAGATCTGGCCATAAATCACCATTAAAGTCAGACATAGTAATTCCAAGTCCAAAACCAATATTTGATGAATAGATGCCTTTATCTGAGGAAACATTATAAAATATATTATCAATATTCTCAAGAAGCTGATTGCCATCATCACTTGGAATATTTCTTTGCCCTTGAATTAAATCATATGTACCTACAGATCTAATAGAATTGTTTAAAACATATGCATCTAAATCAAGATCTCCGTCATAATCAAAAAATGAAGCATGAACAGAGAGTCCTTCGATATCAAGACCATATTCTTTGGAGGATTCAATAAATGTTAAATCACCTTGATTGATAAAAAGTTCATTATGCCTGTTATCACCTCCAGGTTTTCCTGATTTAGCAACATATAAATCTAAAAATCCATCATTATTTATGTCAACAAATGTTGCTCCAGTAGACCAGTTATCTCTACACAGAACACCTGCAGGCTCAGTAATATTTTCAAATTCCCAATTTCCTTTATTAAGATAGAGAGCATTATCAACAATATTACCTGTAAAATAGATGTCAATTAANCCATCATTGTTAATGTCTCCTAATGCAACTCCTCCCCCGTTGAAAAAATTTCTGTAAGTATAGGGGTTGAAGTCCTCAGTATAGGTTAAATTATTTTGAAAATCAATACCAGTTTGATTAGAACTTTTCTTTACAAATCTGGTATCAGATTCATTGCAGGAAATTAACCCTAGGGGCAGTAGTATTAATATCCATAATCGCATATTGTAAAATTAGATAATTTTATTTTTTTAAAAAAAAAGGCCACACATGGTGGCCTTTTATTTTTTGATAAAACCTTGGAATTAGTAGCCAGAGTTTTGCTGTAAGTTAGAGTTAGCAGTTAACTGCTCTGTTGGAATAGGAAATATAGTTCTGTATGAGTCAGAATTAGTTTTTTCCCACCAAGAGTCACCCCACTTACCAAATCTTATAAGATCTGTTCTTCTTGAAGCTTCTTGAAACATTTCACGACCTCTTTCTGCTAAAAACTGCTCAGCAGTAATTGAGCTTAAAGCAGAAACTCCTGCTCTTGCTCTAATAGCATTTACTTCAGGTAGTGCTAATGCCCAGTTTCCTGCAGCACGAGCAGTAGCCTCAGCATGAACTAGATGAACATCACCCAATCTTACAATAGGGTAGTCATTATCTAAGTCAGGTCTAGCAAATTGCTTGAATGAAAATTTACCTAGACGATATCCACCAGTACGAGCACCATTTGGTTCAAGCTCATTAATACTTAAAGAGTATACAATTTCTGGTGTAGGAGAATCAGAAGCTAAATCTACAAGTGCATTACCACCATAGTCTAATTGTGGACCAGAGATAAAATTAGCTTTCTTTCTTGCATCTCCTTCTTCATAAGAATTTACAAATTCTTCCAAAGCAACATAACCATTCCATGGCTGAGCTTCAAAGTTCCAAGTATATTGAGAAGCATAATGAAGTGTCATATGATGGAAATTCATTCCACCAGCAGTTGCTTCGTCATACTCAACTGACCATATTATTTCTGGATTATTCTCATTGTTAGAAGCAAAAATTGCTGCATAACCAACTAGGTTGTCAGGGTCCGTTGAAACAGATGGACGCTTACCTAAGTTTGGAACAGATACACTGCTATCAGATAAAGTGTATGGACCGTTATCAATAATATGTCCAGCGGCAGTAGCAGCATCAGCATATCTGTTTGAACCAGTATAAACCTCAGCATTAAGATATAATTTTGCTAAAATACCTAATGCAGAATATTGGTTGATCCTATATTTTACATCATTAGTTCCTAATGCAGAACTAGAAAGTTTTGAGATATCAAAAGAAGAACCCATTCCTAAAGCAGAAAGTAATTCCCCTTCAATCCAACTAAATACAGCAGATCTAGAAGACTGAGAAGAAGAACCTGAACCATCAGCAATAACAATATTACCATATAAGTCCATAAGTCTCCAGTGTAAATAAGCACGTACAACTTTAGCTTGAGCCATTTGATTAGCGTCTAAACCACCGTTAGTAATTGCATTATTAACCTGACCGATAGATCCATACTGCTGAGACCAAGTTCCAGTCACAGGTCCATTAGCAGGTGTAAATGTATGACGATGCATATCAAGCCAAACTCCTCCATCATACCAATCACCTCCTTTTTGAGTTACTGCCATTTCATCAGATGAAACGGACTGAACAGAGAAATAACCACCATGATTAGCAGTACCAGCATTTCTTACTGCATTAAATACTCCAGTAAGTGCATCACCACCTCCACCTGATCCTCCAGTAGAAATACCTTCTACAGAGAAGTCAGAAGTAAGATCTCCAACGAGATCCTCCTCAAGGTCAGTACATGAATAGGCTAAACCTATTAATGCTATTCCTAATATATATTTATTTATAGTTTTCATAGATTTTGGGATTAAAATTTAACGTTTAAACCGAGTGTAAATGAACGTGAAGAATACCAACTATTTCTTCGATCGATACCAGGAGCTAATAGATTTCCATCTAAAAGATCAAAAAGTGCAGGCTCAGGATCAGAACCAGTATAATCAGTTATTACAAATGCATTTCTTACATTCAACGATAACATAATATTACCTGTAACAGGACGAGATATAGTTAAGTTATCTAGCTTAAAGAAATCTGCCTCTTCAACATATAATGATGAAAAGTTTGCATTTTTAATATCATTATTAGCCAACTCAGTATTTATATAATTATATGATTTCTGTGAACCAACTCTAGGCTCATAGAAAGCACGGAATGTGTTTACAAGACTATGTCCGAATGCTCCTCTAAAGAAAGCATTTATAGTGTATTCTCCAATTGTAATTTGGTTGGACCATCCTATCTCAAAGTCTGGAATTCCATTTCCAAGTACAGCAAAGTCTACATTGTCATCTAAAGCATTATTTTGACCGACAACTAATTGACCGTCTCCATTTAAGTCTTTAAAGTTTTGTGAACCATTAGTTACAGTTCCATCCCAAACAGGACCCCATAATTGACCAATTTCTTCACCAACTTTTACTCTAGTAACATTTGTACTATTCTGACCTGGAGAACCCAAGTTACCAAAAGTATCAGCATCTTGAACATACTCATCAAGAGTTGCTTTATTACTTGATAATACTATTCCGGTATTCCAGTTGTCTGAAACATCATAGTTTAATGCTAATTCAAAACCATCTGATGATATAGTTCCAGCATTTTCAAATCTTCTATCGAATCCATATATAGCAGCATCAACAACTCTATTAAGAATTAAATCTTTTGTTTCCTGTTGATATACATCAAGAGAAGCAGAGAACTTATCCATAGTTAAGTCTATACCAAAATTTAACTCTGATTTCTCTTCCCATTTTAGATCTGGATTAGCTGCTCTCAAAAGATTTGTTGATCCTCCAGCAGATCCTCCACCACCCCATGACCATCCTCGAATTTCTTGAGCAAGTCCAACACCTTGAGGTAAATTACCTGTAACCCCATAGGAAATACGAGGTTTTAATTGTTGTACTCCTGAAAGATCGAGCATTTGAGCTAAATCAGCACCAATACTAATTGCTGGGAAAGTACCATATCTATTATCAGCTCCAAGCTTTGTAGATCCCTCTCTCCTTAATGATGCATTAATAAATATATTATTGTTAATTGTCATATTTAATCTTGCAAAGAAGGCATCTATTTCAGTATCAGGGTTTCTATCAGAATTTGCAGAAACTTGACCAGCATTCAATAAATCCTGAGAATATTCAATTGCATCGATATAATCAATTTCATCTCCTGGAAAATCTCCTAGAGAGAAAAATACTTGATTAAAGTTCTCTTTTTGGTATGAATATCCTGCAGTAACAGTAAGATTCATATTTTCGGTAGATTTTTTCCATGTAGCATAAAGTTCATTTAATTGAAAATCAGAATTTTGCTCATAAATTTCCGCAGCACCTTTTCTTACTGGTGAGTCTGCTCCTCCGTAGTTATCATTATTATTCCATAATGATGTTGTTCTAAAGTATACTCTATTTGCATAATCATTAGATTGAATTGCGGTATTAAAATATGCTGTTATATTGTCTGTTACCTCATATGTTAGGTTTAAACCATAATTTACAGTTTTTCTCTCACCATTATTTATATTTTGATTAATAATAGACACAGGGTTATATGAATCAAATAAACCAAGAGTTTCAAAGTAGCCACCAAATTGAGCTCCATTAAATGCGTATGGTGAATCTACAGCATATATTGGTGCTGTAGGATTGTAAAGTGTAGCATATCTTAAAGACTCATTCCAACCATTTTCTTGATCTCTTTGAGTAAATGAAGTGTTTAATTGAATCTTTAGTTTGTCATTTAAAGCAGTTGTATTGAAATTCAAACGAGCATTAAATTGATCAAATCCACTGTTCTCAAGTATACCCTCTGCTTCACGAAGATTAGCAGAAACCCTATAAGTAGAATTACCTGCACCACCAGAGGCAGAGACATTATGAATTTGAGTAAATGCTTGTCTTGTTACAGAATCTAACCAATCAGTTTGAGAACCAAGATCACGACCACCAGCCGCAACGAATTCCCCTGGAGACATTACATCTATCTGATTTGCTACTCCTGAAGTTGAAAATTGACCGCTATATGTTAGTTCTGAAACACCAGCTTGTCCTTTCTTTGTTGTTACAAGTAAAACACCGGAAGATCCACGCGAACCATAAATAGCTGCAGCAGATGCATCTTTTAAAACATTAAAGCTTTCGATATCACTTGGGTCAACATTATCAAGTGAAGCTCCAATAACCCCATCTATAACAACTAGAGGAGAAGAATTTGCTCCAATAGTAGATAGTCCACGAAGTCTAATAGTAGAGCTAGCATTTGGATTTCCACCACGATTATATATTGTTAAACCCGCTACTTTTCCTTGTAGCAACTCAGATGCATCATTTATAGCACCTTTGTTAAAAGATTCTGATCCAACTGAAACTACAGCAGATGTAATTTCTTTTTGTTGCTGAGAACCATATCCTGTTACTAATACTTCTTCAAGTTCATTGGAGGCCATAAGAACAATATCAATTGTAGTTTGGTTTCCAACAGTAACTTCTTGTGCAGTAAAACCTACAAAAGAGAAAACTAGAACGTCACCTGTACTTGCAGAAATAGAATAATTACCATCAAAATCTGCAACAGTACCTGTAGATGTTCCTTGAACTACAACAGTAGCTCCAGGAAGAGGTCCAGTTTCATCAGAAATATTACCAGAAATTTGCTGAGCATATATTGTCCCACTAAATAAAAAAGCGAAGACAAAACTCATTTTCAGTAAATTTTTCATAATATTTAAATATTTGTTAATTTTTTGTTAAAAAACTGCTGCAAATATATGATTAGCACATGTGAATATCAAATTTTTTTGCCATAAAAATTATTATCTTGATAACAAAAACTATAGATAATACTTATATATCATAATTTTAATATTAAAAAATTATGAAGTTGATAATTCTACTTTTTAAGAATTTTATCGATTTCATGGGGGTTTATGGATGGTGATGCACCGATTTTTGTCGTAGTTAGAGCACCATATGCTGAAGCAATTTTTAATGAATTTTTAATGCTATTTTTTTTTACAAAAAACTCATTTATAAAACAGGCTAGAAAATTATCACCTGCACCTAAATTATCAATTGATTTCACTTTAAAAGAATCTATTGTAAATAAATTATTACCATCATAAATTGATGAATTTATGGAACCGTTCGTCACACAAATAAATTTTAAGTTAAACTTTAAATAAATTGATTCAATTAATGTTTTTACATCAGTATACTTAAATTTAAATATTACAGCAAGTTCGAGGAGTTCTTCCATATTAATTTTTAGAAAATCTGACTCATTTAATAAATAATTCACCTTTAATTTGGAATAAAAATTTTGTCTAAGGTTTAGATCAAAAATTTTAAATTTTGAAAAACTAAGAAGTTTTTTTAGTGTCATATAAGATACGTCATTTCTAATCCCAAGAGAACCATATACTATACAATCAAAATTATTATAATCTTTTAAGTAGTCATTTTTAAAAGGAATATAGTCCCATGCAACATTTTCTAATATATCATAGTCAGGCTCACCAGAATTAAGAGTTATCAAGACTTGACCAGTTTGATAATTTTTATCAACATTAAGAAAGTCAGTACTAAGATTATTTTTTTTAAAATAATTAATAACATTATTACCTAACTTATCTTTTCCTACTGAAGAAATAAAGTTTACATCAAGACCAAAAGAATGAAGTCTATGATATACATTAAATGGTGCACCTCCTATTTCTATTTTATCAGGATAAACATCCCAAAGAACCTCTCCAAAACATATAAGATTTTTCAATTTTTAATAAGTTTTTTACTTAAATCTTCAAGCGAAACACCTTTAGTTTCAGGCATAATAAAATGAGTAAAAAGTAATTGAAGAACCATCATAAATGCAAAGAACCCAAATACAATTCCTGGACCAATCCAGCTAAAAAGAAATGGAATTAAAGATGGTATAATCGCTGCAAGAACCCAATGAGTAGAAACCCCAAATGATTGGCCATAGCTTCTTATATGATTAGGAAAAATTTCAGAAATATATACCCAAATTATTGCTCCCTGTCCAATTGCATGTGAAGCAATAAATAAAAACAAGAAAATTGGAAGTAATATTCCTCCCCAATTTAAAATAAATGATAGGCTAATCAAGGTAAGAGATATAATATAACCTATTGAGCCAATATACATAAGGCTTCTTCTTCCTAATTTATCAATTAAACTTATTCCTACATATGTGAATATTACATTGGTTAATCCAATCCCTACACTATTTAGAAGAGCTGCACTTTGTCCTATACCACCAGCCTCAAAAATTCTTGGAGCATAGTATAAAAAGGCATTTATTCCCGAGAACTGATTAAATGCTGCTACTAAAAAAGCAAGCATTAAAATAAAGCTATATTTCTTTTGAAAAATTGACTCAGTGTTAATATTTAACTCTTTATCTTGAATTATTTCAGCTATTAGTTCATCAGCATCTTTCTTTGAATATGCATCTCTAATAACTTTTTCAGCTTCTTTTTGTTGATTATTAAGATATAACCACCTTGGACTTTTAGGAATTGTAATTACCAAGAAAGTATACATAATTGCTGGAAGAGCTTCAATACCCATCATGTATCTCCAATCATTCTCCCCAAGTCCACTTAAAAGATAATTTGATAAAAATGCAACTAAAATTCCTGTGACTAAATTAAGTTGATATAGTCCAACTAGTTTACCTCTATTTTTAGCTGGTGCAATTTCTGATATATATGCTGGTGCAGCAATACCTGATATCCCTACTCCAACACCACCTAAAAATCTGAATGCAGCGAAAGTAAAAGGATCATTAGCTAATGCAGATCCTATAGCTGACAGGGTATAAAAGATACCTATCCATAGTAAGGTTTTCTTTCTACCAATTTTTCTTGTTGGGAAACCACCAAAAATAGCCCCTACAACAGTCCCCCAAAGAGCCATTGCCATTACAACACTTCCATGAAAAATATCAGTTGAATTCCAAATTTCTTGAAGTTTTTGATCAGCACCTGATATTACAACTGTATCAAAACCAAATAGGAAACCTGCCAAGGCAGCAGTTAAAGACCACTTTGTTAATTTATTCATTCTCAAATATAAAGAAATGAAACATTAATCAAATATTAAAAGCTTGGGCTTAAATTTATATGCTGATTCATGATTTANNTGNAGNAATTATAACTATTTATAATAATTAAGTCACCTTTCTTTATCTTATAGGTAGCAGGCCCATTAACAATGACATCACCTTTACCTCTTTCTCCCTCAATTACATATGTCTCTAATCTTTCACCATTATTTACATTAAGTACCTGAATTTTTTCTCCACTGATAAGACCTACTTTTTCCATAAGATCAATGTCAAGTGTTAGACTTCCAATGTAATCTAGATTTCCATCTGTTACTTTAATTCTATGGATTTTAGATTTTAAAACTTCAATAAGCATTTAAGATTTGGTTTTTATATAAATGAGCCAATACCGAGATTTGAACTCGGGACCTTTTCCTTACCAAGGAAACGCTCTACCCCTGAGCTATATCGGCAAAAAGTAGAGCGGGAGACGAGGGTCGAACTCGCGACATTCAGCTTGGAAGGCTGACGCTCTACCAACTGAGCTACTCCCGCAAATTATGTGGGGAGAGCAGGATTCGAACCTACGAAGGCGAAGCCAACAGTTTTACAGACTGCTCTCGTTGACCGCTTGAGTATCTCCCCAATTTCAAAATTTCAAAGAGCCGATAGAGGGACTCGAACCCACGACCTGCTGATTACAAATCAGCTGCTCTAGCCAGCTGAGCTATATCGGCTTGATATAAAACAGTTGCAAAATAAATGCTTTTTTTGCCTNCAACAAAGTAAAAAGAAATAATTTTTAAATATTATTTAGCCCTAGGGTGTGAGTTTTGGAAGACCTCTTTTATTCGTTCCATGCTAGTATGACTATAAACTTGTGTAGCAGATAAACTTGCATGACCAAGAAGCTCTTTTACTGAATTNATATCNGCTCCTTCGTTGATTAAATGAGTAGCAAAACTATGCCTTAAAACATGTGGAGCTTTTTTGACTTTAGGTGAAACAAGATTAAAATATTCGTTAACAGTTCTATAAACAAATTTCTCAGATAGTTGCTTTCCATCCTTTGATATAAACAGAAGATCTAAATCTAAATTTTTAAAACTTTTAGATTTTAATTCTTGATAGTAAATAATTGATTTCTTTAGCTTAGGAAGAATAGGAATTATCCTTTCTTTATTCCTTTTTCCTATAACTTTTAAGGTAGATGATTCAAGGTTAACATTTGATGATTTTAGGGAAATAAGCTCAATTCTTCTTACACCAGTAAAATAAAAGAATAAAATTATAGTCTTCTTAAGAGTTCCATTGTAGTCTTTATTAAAATAATCATTATCAAGTAAAGTATTAATCTCTTCTTTTGAGAATGGTACCTGAATCTTTTTTGATTGTTTGAGAGGTGAATGAGCAATCAAAGGTGAAGACTTAATAGTATCTGTTTTTATTAGAAATTTATAGAATGATTTTAAACTAGATATCTTTCTATTTATTGTACGATTAGATATGTTATCATTTACCATTTTCACAATCCAAGATCTAATAACTTTATAATCGATATTTTCGATTTTAGTTTTAGTACCAGATTGGATCAAGAAATCATTGAAATTATTCAAGTCAGTCTTATAAGCGGTAATTGTGTGATTTGAGTAATTTTTTTCTACTCTTAGGTATTCAATAAACTTTACAATAAGCATTACACATCTAAATTACGATGTCTAAAGAAAATATTGAGTAATTTATAGGTTTTCTTGATCTTTAAGTCTCTGAATATGGCGAGCTTTAAGAATTTTACTTCTATGTTCAACTGATGGTTTAACAAATTGCTTTCTATCTCTAAGAGATCTCATGACACCCGTTTTATCAAACTTACGCTTGAATCTCTTGAGAGCTTTATCAATGTTTTCACCGTCTTTGATAGGTATAATTAACATATAAAATTAATTTCGCAGGCAAATATAACTAATTGTATTAAATAAGCTTATTAATTTTTACCATTTATTGCAGCAACATACTTAGCAAGTTCCTCTTTAACTTTTGGAAATAATATAAATAAGCCAATCATATTTGGAAAAACTAGGGCAAGAATCATCGCATCAGAAAAAGCCCAAACAGATGACATATCTCCTGCTGCACCAATTACAATAAACACCAGGAATAATAATTTATAAGTAAGATCAGAGATTTTTCCTTTACCAAAGACATACATCCATGACTGCAGACCATAGTATGACCAAGAAATCATAGTTGATAAAGCAAAAAGAACTACAGCAATTGCAAGGAAGGGTCCGGAAAAAGAAATATATTCAGCAAATGCAGCTGAAGTTAGACCAGCGCCTTCAAGTTCTTGTCCTCTCACCATAACAGCTGACGAACCTTCTACGAGGTTTCCATATGTAAATAAGCTGTTGTCACCATTAAAGATAATTATTACTAAAGCAGTCATAGTACAAATAACAACAGTGTCTATAAATGGTTCAAGAAGTGCAACTAATCCTTCAGAGGCAGGGTAACTAGTTATTACAGCTGAGTGAGCAATTGATGCAGATCCAGCACCAGCCTCATTTGAAAAAGCACCTCTTCTAAAACCTTGCACCAGCACTCCGATAAAACCACCTACGGCAGCTGAAGGCGCAAAAGCTTGATTAACTATCATAGCAAATGCATCATCAACAAATGATAAGTTTGAAAAAATAATATATAAACAAGCTATAACATACATACCTGCCATAAAAGGCACTATTTTTTCAGTAACTGATGCAATTCTTTTGATACCTCCAATTATTATAATTCCAACAACAATCATCATTATAATTCCAACAATTGTTCTAGCAGATCCTCCACTTAGACCAAATAGACTAACCATTTGAAGTGCAGCTTGATTAGATTGAGCAGCATTTCCACCACCAAAAGATGCACCGATACATAGAATAGCAAAAATTACTGCAAGGATTTTACCTAACTTGGCAAAACCACGTTCTTTTAAACCTTTTGAAAGATAGTACATAGGCCCACCATATACAGTTCCATCTGAACCAACATCTCTATACTTTACACCAAGGGTACACTCAACAAATTTTGATGACATACCAAGTAATCCACACAAAATCATCCAGAAGGTAGCACCAGGACCTCCAATAGCAATTGCCATTGCAACTCCTGCAATATTTCCGTTACCAACAGTTCCCGAAACAGCTGTTGCTAATGCTTGGAAATGACTTACCTCTCCACTATCTTTTCTCTTCTTGTCAAGCCCATCATATTTACCCATAACAGTTCTCAACGACAAGCCAAAACCTCTAATATTGATGAATCCAAAATATAATGTAAAGAAGGCTGCACCTCCAACTAGTAAAAAAATGATTGTAGGAATACCTGTTCCAAAAAACTCATGAAGAATTAATCCCTCCCAAAAGTTTGAAATTGGTTGAAAAGCTTCATTTATTCTTTCATCAATTCCTAATTTATCTTGTATAACCATAATTTTTAATGTATTGTATTTCTGAATAATTTATGACCAATTAAACTTGGACGAGTTTCAAATATAAAATAAATAGTATGAGATGAGAAAAATTATCAAATAAATTCCAAGATAACTTATTTAAGAGTTTTTTTCTCACCTGTCCATTCAGATATTCCTCCAAGTAAATTGAATAAATTTTCGTATCCAAATGTCTTCATTATTTGGCATGCTTGAACACTTCTAACTCCAGAGTGACAGTAAACATAATAGTTTAAAGACTTATCCATCTTTTCAAGACCATCCATAAATGACTGTGGATTTCGGATGTTTAAAAGTTTAGAATTAGGAATATGTGATTCTTCAAATTCTTCTTCTGATCTAACATCTAGCAGACACCCTTTATCATCATTTTTTAGCTTTTCGATAAGTTCCTCTGAGCTCAAATCAATCATAATTTTTTTTTAAAAATAAGTAAATACAATAGTATATTAAAAAAACTTAATGATTAGTTTTTTTAATTCAATTCTATTTATGTATTTTGGAGTCAAATAAATTACATATGAAATATTTTCAAAAATCGGATATATTCCTAATTGGTGCTGCATTTATCTCTTTTGTTTTATCTGTATCGTTATGGTTTTATGGATATAAAGACGAAGGTCTATTTGTTGGACTTTGGGTTCCATCGATTCTTTCTTTTGGATGTTATTTTAAACAAATGCTGAATAAATAAGATGGGCGATACTTTCATTTTTATTATGGGACTAGTATGTACTGGTGCAGTTATTGCAGCTACATTTTTGTCTATTAACGAGCTCAAGGATGTTAATGAACCTCAGCTTAAAACAATGGATATGGCAGAAGGTGCAAAGAGACATTTAAAACTTATCTCGACAGCTGTATTGATTATTATTGGGTTTGTTTCTATAGGATTATTTTGTTTTTATTTTATATTTGCTTAAATGATTAAGATTAACACATACTGGTGGTGGACACATGGATGTTAGAATTCGTGGATAAAACTATTATATTATAGCTTGTCTCACGACAGGCTTTTTTTTTGCTATGAAAAAAATAAAAATTAAATCATTCTCAAAGAAAATTATTGCTGACACAATAACTCCTGTTGAAGTTTACCTCAAGATAAGAGATAGGTTTCCAAATAGTATATTATTGGAAAGTAGTGACTACATGCAAACAGCTAACAACTTTTCATTTATTTGTTTTAATCAAACTGGTTTTTTTGAATTAAAGAACCACTCAATTAATTTGAAATATCCTGGAGAAAAATCTAAAGAAATTCAATTATCTAATAAATCTATATCTGAATATCTAAATAATTACATAAATGGATATGATGTGGAAAAATCTGAAACAAAATTTATCTCCAATGGATTGTTTGGATATATGTCACACGAATCAGTTAAATATCAAGAAAAAATTAAGTTTAATCAAGGAAAGGATGATTTAGATATACCTGATATTTTTTATGGATTTTATCAAAATATTATAGCTATAAGTTTGTTCAACCATGAGGCACATATTTATTGTAACTCTTATAATGGTAAAAACAATATTGAAGAGGTTGAAGATATAATCAATGCCAAAAATTATTCAGTATTTGACTATAAGAATATTGGTAAAAAGACTTCTAATATAAATGACAATGACTATATAGAGTATGTAAAAAAAGCAAAGGAACATTGTAAAAGAGGTGATGTTTTCCAGCTTGTCTTATCTAGAAGGTTTAAACAAAATTTTGAGGGAGATGAATTTAATGTATACAGAGCACTACGCTCAATAAACCCATCACCATATTTATTCTTCTTTGATTATGGTGGTTTTAAAATTTTCGGAAGTTCTCCTGAAGCACAAATAATTATTAATAATGGTAAAGCTGAAATTCATCCAATTGCGGGTACATTCAAAAGAACTGGTGATGATAAAAGAGATAAAGAAAAAGCTAAGGCTTTATCTAAAGATCCAAAAGAAAACTCAGAACATATAATGCTAGTTGATTTGGCTAGAAATGATTTAAGTAGAAATGGCACCAACGTAAAAGTAGAAAAAAATAGAGAAATTCAATTTTACTCACATGTAATACACTTAGTATCCAAAGTAACTGCAACTTTAAAAGATACTGCTAGAATATTTCAAGTTGTAATGGATACTTTTCCTGCAGGAACTCTTACAGGTGCCCCAAAGCATAAGGCATTAAATTTAATTGAGAAATATGAAAAAGTAAATAGAAACTTTTATGGTGGAGCAATTGGATATATGGACTTTGAAGGAAATTTCAATCATGCAATCATTATAAGATCTTTTTTAAGTAAGAACAATACACTTAGTTACCAGGCAGGTGCTGGTATAGTAATAAAATCTAATCCTGAGGATGAACTCCAGGAAGTATATAATAAACTGGGAGCTTTAGACAAAGCTCTTGAAAATGCAGAAGATATCGTATGAAAAAAATTTTTTTAATAGATAATTACGATTCATTTACTTACAACCTATCTCATTATTTAGAGGACCTTGGTTGTGATGTCACAGTTAAAAGGAATGATATGTTTAAGTTGGAAGATATTAATAATTATGATGGGATATTGATTTCACCTGGTCCTGGAATACCTGATGAAGCAGGCATGACTAAAGATGTTATTAAAAAATACAAAGAGAAAAATATATTAGGAATTTGCCTAGGGCAACAAGCTATAGCTGAAGTATTTGGTGGTGAGATTGAGAATATGAGTGAAGTATACCACGGAGTTGCAACCAAAATAAATTTAAAAGAACATGATGAAATTTTTAATGACATTCCTAATTCCCTTGATGTTGGTAGATATCACTCTTGGATAGTAAAGAGTCCATTACCAGATGACCTTATTATTACATCAGTTGATCATAATAATCAAATTATGTCATTAAAACATATCAAATATCCCATTAGAGGTGTTCAGTTTCATCCAGAATCAGTTTTAACTCCTTATGGAAAAGCTATAATCAAAAATTGGGTAGAGACCTTATGAAAGAAATTTTAAATAGATTAATAACGTACAAAACATTGAATGAAAATGAGTCCAAAGAAATACTTATTAGAATTTCAAATGGAGAATTGAACAACAGTCAGATATCTTCATTTTTAACTGTATTTATGATGAGAAATATAACCCTTGAAGAATTAAAAGGATTTCGTGATGCGCTTCTTGAATTGTGCATAAAAGTTAACCTTGAGGAATTTGATGCAATTGATTTATGTGGAACAGGCGGAGATGGAAAGGATACATTTAATATTTCAACTTTGGCTTCTTTTGTTACTGCTGGCTCGGGATGTAAAGTTTCAAAACATGGTAATTATGGAGTCTCTTCAGGCTGCGGATCAAGTAATGTTCTAGAGTCTCTTGGATTGAAATTTACAAATGATTACGACACTCTTAGAAATGCAATTGATAAATCTGGAATATGTTTTCTTCATGCACCTCTATTTCACCCAGCAATGAAAAATGTTGCACCAGTTAGAAGAGAATTGGGAATGAAGACTTTTTTTAATATGCTAGGGCCACTTGTAAATCCCTCTATGCCTAATAAACAAATTGTTGGAGTGTTTAATCTTGAGCTGGCAAGAATATATAATTATCTACTTCAAAAAAGTAACAAAAAATACAGTATAATTTATTCGTTAGATGGATATGATGAGATTTCATTAACTAATGATACTAAAATTTACTCAAACAACTATGAGAGAATTTTAAAATCAAAAGAGTTTAAATTAGAAAATTTAAAAGCTTCTGAAATTAAAGGTGGCTCTGATATTCCATCATCATCTAAAATATTTATGAATGTTCTTAATGGATCTGGAACAGAAAGCCAAAATAATGTTGTATGTGCTAATGCAGGTATCGCAATATCTATTTCAAAAAATATAAGTATTAAGGAAGGTTTTGAACTAGCAAAGGAATCTTTAATATCAGGTAAAGCACTTGATTCATTCAATAAACTAAAAAAAATAATGGTATGAAGATATTAGATAAAATAGTTAAGGATAAAAAAGAGGAAATATTAAAACTATCTCTAAAAAACCCTATATCTTCATTAGAAAACCAAAAATTATTTTCCAGAAAATGCATATCACTAAAAGATTCTTTATTAAGAAGTTCTAGTGGTATAATATGTGAATTTAAGAGAAAGTCTCCCTCTAANAATAATATAAATTACAAATCAACTATTTCAGAAGTTGTTAGAGGATATCAAAAGGCTGGAGCTGCTGGATTATCAATCCTTACAAATAAAAAATATTTTGATGGAAATATTGAGGATATCATTGATATAAGAAATTTTGCAGAAATTCCAATTTTAAGAAAAGAATTTATAATTAGCGAATATCAAATATTTGAAGCTAAATCAATTGGGGCTGACGCAATACTATTAATTGCATCAATTCTTACCTCAGAAGATATTTTGAATTTTAGTTCCTTAGCTAAGAGCCTTGGTCTCGAAGTATTGGTAGAGGTACACTCCTATGAAGAATTGAAAAAAATATCAGGAAATAATATTGATATAATTGGTGTTAATAATAGAAATCTTGACACTTTAGAGATCGATTTAAATAACAGCATTGAAATGTATAAAGAAATTCCTGATAAATTTATTAAGATATCTGAAAGTGGTATTAGTAAGGTTGAATCAATACTAAAACTTAGAGAAGTTGGCTATCAAGGATTTTTAATTGGTGAAAATTTTATGAAAAGTGATGATCCAATTAAGGAGGCATATAATTTTATTAAAGAAATTGAAAATGAAATTTAAAGTTTGTGGATTATTTGATGATAAAAATATTCAGCAAGTAGCTGAATTAAATCCTGATTACATTGGTCATATTTTTTGGGAAAAATCTGTAAGGTTTGTAAAGACTAAAACTCCAAACCTAAAATCTGAAATAAAAAAAACTGGTGTTTTTTTTAACTCAAATTTTGATGTTGTAATTGATAAAGTGTCAGAACATGATTTAGCTTGTGTTCAATTACATGGAGATGAGTCACCTGAATTTTGTAAAAAAATATTAGATAGTGGGATTCAAGTTATTAAGTCATTTAGAATTGATGATAAATTTGATTTCGGTATTTTAAAAAAATATGAAAACTATTGCGACATGTTTTTGTTCGATTCAAAATCTGAACTACCTGGAGGAACTGGTAAGTCATTTAACTGGGATAATTTAAAAAAATATAATTTAAAAAAGGATTTTTTTATTAGCGGTGGCATAGGGCTTCACTCTATTGATTCGCTATTTGATCTTTTAAAAATGGATCTTCCTATCTATGGAATAGATGTTAATAGTAAATTTGAGGACGGCAACTATTTAAAAAAAATTGATGAATTAAAAACTTTTATAAAAACAATTAAAGATGAAATATACAGTTGATAAAAAAGGGTTTTATGGAAACTATGGAGGTGCTTTTGTACCTGAAATGCTATTTCCAAACCTTGACGAATTAGAAAAAAACTATAATAAGATTATAAATGATACTGATTTCCAAGAAGATTATAATAATCTTTTAAAGGACTATGTAGGAAGACCAACTCCATTATATTTTGCAGAGAGAATGTCAGAGAAATATAAAAGTAAAATATACTTTAAAAGAGAGGACTTGTGCCATACAGGAGCTCATAAAATAAATAATACTGTTGGTCAAATTTTACTAGCTAAAAGATTAGGAAAGAAAAGAATTATTGCTGAAACAGGTGCTGGTCAACATGGAGTTGCCACCGCAACTGTTTGTGCATTAGCAGGAATTGAATGTGTAATATATATGGGAGCTATTGATATCAAAAGACAAGCTCCTAATGTTGCTAGAATGAAAATGCTAGGAGCAAGTGTAGTTGCAGCTGAATCTGGGAGCAAAACTCTTAAGGATGCAACAAATGANGCTATTAGAGATTGGATAAATAATCCTNTTNCAACTCACTATATTATTGGATCAGTTGTTGGTCCTCATCCTTATCCTGATATGGTAGCTAAATTTCAATCAATAGTTTCTAAAGAAATAAAGTCTCAGTTAATTGAAAAAGAAGGAACTGATAGCCCTGATTATTTAATAGCCAATATCGGAGGGGGAAGTAATGCAGCTGGATTATATTATCATTATTTAGAAGACGAGAAAGTAAAAATTATTTCAGTTGAAGCAGCTGGNGAAGGTGTTNANTCNGGTAAAAGTGCTGCTACATCAGTTCTTGGTAAAACTGGAATTATTCATGGAAGTAAAACTCTTTTAATGCAAACCAAGGATGGGCAAATTGTTGAGCCTTACTCCATATCAGCNGGTTTAGATTATCCNGGTGTTGGTCCACTTCATGCACATTTATTAGAAAGCAAAAGAGCAGAGTTTATGTCTATAACAGATAGTGATGCTATGNTAGCAGGATTAGAAGTCTCNAAACTAGAAGGGATTATTCCTGCAATAGAAACTGCTCATGCATTTGCCGCATTTAAGTATTTAGATTTTAAACCAAATGATATAATTGTTGTTAACTTCTCCGGAAGAGGAGATAAAGACTTAAATACTTACATTGATTATTTTAATTTATAATGAATAGAATTGACAAAAAATTAAAAGAAGAAGGTAAACTATTATCTATATATTTTACAGCTGGATATCCTAATCTAGATGATACAGTTGATATTATTTTTAAGCTTCAGGAATCTGGTGTTGATATGATAGAGATAGGGCTACCTTTTAGTGACCCACTGGCTGATGGGCCAACAATTCAAGACAGCTCTACAAAGGCAATTAAAAATGGTATGAATACTAATGTTCTATTTAATCAGTTAAAAGGAATTAGAGATAAAGTTTCAATTCCTCTAATAATAATGGGATATTTCAATCCGATCCTTCAATATGATGTAGAAGACTTCTGTAAAAAATGTAATGAAATTGGAATTGATGGATTAATTATTCCCGACTTACCAATTGACTATTATGAAGCAAACTATAAATCAATATTTGAAGAAAATCAACTTTACAACATGTTTTTAATAGCTCCACAGACTTCAGATGAAAGAATTGAAAAGATTGATTCAATATCAAATGGGTTTATCTACATGGTAAGTTCTTCCAGTATAACTGGGTCCAGGAACAGTTTTAGCTCTGAGCAAATAAATTATTTTGAAAGAATTGAAAAAATGAATCTAAAAACTCCTAGAATAATTGGTTTTGGAGTTGGAAATAAAGAAACATTTAATACTGTAGTAAAATATTCTAAGGGAGCTATAATTGGATCTGCATTTATAAAGAATATTAGTGAAAATGGAGTTGAATCAATTGCTTCATATATAGATTCAATAAGATAATATGAATAATATCAAAGAATCCAATTTCTCATACATTAAAAATATCTTTGAATCAATTTCTAATGAATATGATTTTATGAATGATTTGATGACTTTTAATAATCATTCTAAATGGAAAAAAGAAATAGTTGAAGTTGCAATAGATTCATCTCCAAAAAAAATTCTTGACATTGCAACAGGTACAGGAGATATAGCAATAAAACTTAGTAAAATAAAAGGGTCAATTATTGAGGCAATTGATATATCAGATAATATGCTTAAAATTGCTCAAAATAAAATTGACAAGTTAAGTATTGATAATATTAATTTAAAAACATGCGAAGCTGAGAATCTATTTTTTGATGATAATCACTTTGATATCATATCTATAGGATATGGAGTTAGAAACTTTACTAATCTTAATAAAGGGTTAAGTGAAAGTTACAGGGTTTTAAAAAAAAATGGAAAGCTTATAATTCTTGAGACTTCAATTCCAGAAAACCCAATAGTTAAATTCCTTTACACACTAATAACCACAATATATATTCCTGTAATTGCTTTTATATTTTCTAGAAAAGCAAAAGCATATATATATTTATTAAATTCTACCAAAAAATTTCCTCCAAAAAATAAATTCCTTGAAATCCTCAACAAAATAGGGTTTAAAAAAATTGAAACAAGAAAAAAACTTTATGGTGCTTCTACAATTTATATTGCTTCAAAATAATCAATTATTGATAATTTAATATTCAAGAATTATAAAGACTAGATATATTCATTATATTAATGAAAATTTAAAATAATTAAACATGAAACAATTTATAACATTACTATTTACAATTATGTTGGGATTTTCGTATTCTCAAGATAATATTGCTTGGAACAGAGTAGATCTTTATGTTCCTGCTAATCAAGCTGGAGCATACCTGGAGGCTATGGATGAGTTTTACTCTGCAATTGAAATGCCAGAGGGTGTAGCTGTATCTCTAGTTAGATATTTTTATAAAGCTGAGGATGTCAAAGCTACTCATTCAATTGTTTTTGCAGGCCCTGTTGAAGGACTAATTGAATTAAGACAAATAAGATCAGGTGAAAAGTATGAGGATTTTTATGATGATTTAAATGTACTTGATGCTAAAGTTGTAGCTAACTCTGCTGGTCAAAGTCTTTTAAGAGTAAATACCGATGCCGAAAGAGGGAATTGGGCTCAATCATGGCAATGGAGTGTTGATGATCAAAGAGTATTTGCAGCAGCCTTTGCTGAATTAATGCAAAATTTTAAATCAGTTGAAACATATGTTGCTTTAGGCTCCATTAACCAAGGTGTCAGTAAACATGGAGAAAGTCATTACATATACTCTAATCAAGGAAGTTTTGCTGATAATTTAAATGGAGGTCCTCAAAATCAACCTGAATTTGAAGCTTTTGAAAAATTTGGAAATACTATTGCTCCAATTTCAACATTTCTAGGAACCAGAACAGAGGTAACTATTAAGACTTGGCAATAATAAAATTCAATTTATAATAATAAAACCCTCAGTTTTCTGAGGGTTTTTTTTATTTTAGAAATAAAAATGGCAAGAACTCCATCAAATATGATCTCACTAGGATCTAAGGCTCCTGATTTTAATCTTCCAGATGTTAATTCTGAAACTAACATTTCATTGAAAGATTATAAAGGAAAGATAGGCACAGTTATAATGTTTATTTGTAACCATTGTCCATATGTCAAACATGTCAATCCAACTATAACAAAAATATCTAAAAAGTATCATGGAGAGGATATTAGGTTTATAGCAATCTCTAGTAATGATGTATTAAATTATCCTGATGATAGTCCTGAAAAAATGAAAATAAATGCTATTGAGAATGATTTTATTTTTCCATATCTATATGATGAGTCTCAAGATGTCGCCAAAGCATATGATGCTGCATGTACTCCTGATTTTTATGTTTATAATTCAAATTTAAGGTTAGTTTATAGAGGGCAATTAGACGATTCAAGACCAGGCAATGATACTTTATCTGATGGAGCTGACATAGAAAATGCAATTGAATGCCTTGTGTCTGGAAAGGAGAACACAAAACTTCAGAAACCTAGTATAGGGTGTAATATAAAGTGGAAATAAAATGACAAAAAATGATTTAATTGATTGTCATGATAGGATTAAACCATTTATTCATAATACCCCTGTATTAACCTCAAAACTGATAAACAATTTAACTGGAGCTGATATTTACTTTAAGTGTGAAAATTTTCAAAAAATGGGAGCATTTAAAATGAGAGGGGCAGCAAACGCAATTCTGAAACTTTCAGATGAACAAAAAAATAATGGTGTAGTTACTCACTCATCTGGTAACCAT